>JAEEGK010021193.1_pt1 | contig 13753 bp, 10 predicted proteins | sample 8958771 | NCBI WGS metagenome assembly JAEEGK01 (sample SAMN16246547, study PRJNA631951) | gut metagenome | biome: gut microbiome; feature: rumen; material: SC-attached | host: Bos | place: Iran: Karaj | collected 2018-10 | reverse complement strand
TAATAATAATAATAATAATAATAATAATAATAATAATAATAATAATAATAATAATAATAATAATAATAATAATAATAATAATATTAATAATTTACAAGATAAAAAAAATAATTTTAATAATCCAATAAATAATAATAATATTAATATAATATCAAATAATAATTATAATATGAATAATAATATTTACGCAAATAATAACTTTAATTTTAAGAATAATTATAATAATATTGTTGTTAATAATAATATAATTAACAACAATAATAATTATAATAATTATAATCAAAAGAATAATAATTATAGAGAACCTCAAATGAATAAAGTTATTTTAAATAAAAGAAAAATAAATGAAAAATTCAAAACAATTCCAGAAGGAGCAGTTTTTGAAGATGAAGGGCTTAATGTAATAAATTTAAATAAAAAAATAAATCAATCTGAATATTTTGAAAATAAAATATTTGAAAATGAAAAAATTGAATATAATCAAATATATTATTATTCATCTAAAGATAAACTAAATGATAATCTAATAAATAATCCTAATATAATATTTAAAAATTTAAAATAATTATTAACATAATTAAACTAAAAGTTTTTTTTATATAATTAAAAGAATAATATTAATAGTGAATCTAATAATATTAAATAAAATATTTTTTAATTAAAAATAATATAATTTATATTTAAATTTATACAAATGTCTCAAAAAAGATTTAATCAAGATTTTTCAAAAAATGTTGAAAAAATAAATTCAAGATTATTAACTTTAACTTATGGTTCATTAATAGTTAGATTAATAAAAGATTATGAAAAACCAGAAGAAATAAATGATCAATTAGAAAAAATGGGATACAATATTGGAATTAGAATAATAGATGATTTTTTAGCAAAATTTTTAAAACCTATGCCAAAAACATTTGAAGAAACTGTAAGAATAATAGCAAAAGAAGCTTTTAAATATTATTTAAATATTGATGCACAATATGAAAGTTTAAACAACAAAGATAATACAGGAGAATCAACTCAAGAATATAGAATAATTTTTATTGACAATCCTTTAAATGATTTTGTAGAACTCCCTGAAAAATATCAAAATTTATGGTATTCAAATATTTTATGTGGCATAATTCGTGGAGCATATGAAACATTAAACATAAAAGTGGAATGTAGATATAATCAAGACACTTTAAAAAAAAATGAAAAAAACGAAATAATTATTAAATTAATAGAAATTATTGAAGAAAAATTACAAGAAGAGGAACAATAAAAAAATATAAATTTCATATATTATTTAATTTAATATAAAAATTAATTATAAAAATAAATATTTTTATGTTTTATTTTTTATTAAAATATATAAAATTTAAATATGAAGGACATTGATATTACAATTGATGATAATAATTCAATTAGAGTTCTCCCAGTTGAAAAATACACAGCGAGTCAAAAATTAAAAGGAGAATCAACTCAATTCGTTTCAAGTAAAAAAATTTTTTAATTTTTTATTTTATAGAAATTATTCAATTTAATGATTTAATTAAAGGAATAAATGATGTTATTGCTAAACATTCAAATACAATAGAAAAAGAAAAATTAAGAGCTTTAGGAAAAAGAAATCAATTATATGAAGAAATTGAATCAAGAAGTAAAAGAGAACAAGAATTAAAAGTTTTAATAAGAGAAAAAAAAGAAGAATTGGAAAGATTAAAATATCAAAGAGAATCTTTATTAAAAATTGAACAAGAACAAAAATTAACTATTGAAAAATTGAGTAATAATGAAGAAAATTAATTTATATATAAATTTATAATAAAAATTTTTATTAAAAAATTTTTTATTTTATTTTTATTCAATATTTTTTAAGTTAATAATTTTAAATATGATTTATATTATTTTTAATTATATTAAATTTTTATTTATTTTTTATATGTTCCATTTATTAATTTTTTATTTAATTGAATTAATTTATTTTCTAAAGAATCATTTAATTCAATTTTTTTTAATGTTTTTTCAGGTAAAATTAAATCTTTTTTAATAATATTAAATACGTTTTTAATATTATTATCTGAATTAAAATTATTTTGAATATTTATTTTATATAATTTATTTCTATTTAATTTTTGTGATTTACAATAATTTTCAACAATTTGTTGAACTTTTTTTTGATGATTAAAAATATTATTACTAGAATATGTTTTTTTAATTAATTCATAAGTTTTACTTATACTATTATTATTATTATTTTTACTTTGTTTGTCTGAAATTAATAAATTTTTATCATTAGAATAAAAACTATTATTATTTAATATTAAAGTTTGACTAAAACGTTTTTTTTTAAATGATAAATTTTTTCCTTCTTTTTTAAAACTATTTAAAAACGTTTGTTTAGGCGATATATTTACTAAAGTTAATTTTTTTTTTGATTGTTTACTTGATTTTTGAAAAGAAAAAAAATTAGTTGATTTTGTATTATTTGGTGATAACATTGAACTACTATTAAATAATGAATTTTGACCTAATTGAAATTCATTATTTGAATTATTAGAATTATATTCTTTATTTATATTATTTATTTCATTAATATTTGTTGGATCATTTATTTCTATTTTAATTAAATTATTTGATCTATAATCTTGTTCTTCTTTTTCTTTATCTAAATTATTTAAATATTGATATAAATTTTTTATTTCTTTTTGATCTTCTGAAATTGATTTATAATTATTTGAAATTATTTTTTTTGTATCTTCTTGTAAATTATTTTGAATATTTAAATTTAATATTTTATTTTCATTAATTTTTAATTTTTTTCGTTCAATAAATTCAAAAGTATTTGTTAAATATTTTTCGGATTTTAAATTTGGAATATAATTTTTATCTTTTTCTTGTTTTATTTTTTCACTACAAAAAAAAGTATTAATTTCTGATTTACTAGTCATTAATAATGGACTTTCACTAAAAATATTTTTTTTAAATATATTTTTTGGTAATTTATAATTTTTACTTATATAAATATCTTCTATATCTTTTAATGCTTTTAATTTATTATTACTTTTCTTTTTATCTAAAATTAATAATTTATTGTAATTTCTTGAAAATTTTTCGATTAAATCTTTATTTTTTATAAATTCTTTTAAATTAATTTTATTGTTTTTATTATTTTTAATTATTTTTTTCAATAAAGAAATATTATCACTATCTTCATTTGTTTTTTTATTTATATCAACTAATAAAACTTTATTTAAATTAATTTTTTTTCTAAAATCTGAAAAAGGTGTTAAATTAATATTATATTTAGATTTATTTGGTAATTGAAATTTGTTAAAATTTTCTAAAGTATTATGTAATTTTTTTTCTATTTTATTTAACATTAAAGGAGAACCTATAAAATTTTCTTTAATTTTTATTCTTTTAAGTAAAGTTTCACTATTAAATTTTACATAATCCTCACTTTTCATATATAATTATCAATTATTTAAAAAATATAAAATATTATTAATAGAATTTTTAATTATATAATTAAAATGATAGTATTTTTTCAAATTAAATATTTAATAATATTTAAAATTATAATAACGAAATTTTATTATTTTTTTAATAAATAAGTTTTTCAATAATTTATAAATATAAAATATTTTAATATTATTATAAAAACAATTTAAATATTATATAAAAAAACAATTAAATAAAATAAAATAATTTTATTATTTCTTAATCCCCAATCCTCAATTTAAATATTTATAAATTTATTAAAAATTTTTGTAAATTAGTTGTGAATTTTAAAAATATTAAAATTCACAAACCCATTAAAATGTTATTTTTATTTAAATTATGATATAATTAATGCAAATTTAAAAAATACTATTTTTTATAAAATAATTAATTAAAATCAAAAATGATAAATAAAATTAAATCCCCTTATAGTTTAGAAATTATCTTTTCTTATATTAATGAAAATAAAAAATTAAATATATTAATGTATAGCAAAAAATTATTATTAAAACTACAATTAAATATTCAAAACTATAAATATTTTAATGGAATCAAAATAATAGATAAATATAGAATGAAAGAATATTTTTATGGTCAATTGATATATGATGGAGAATATAAAAATAATGAAAGGAATGGAAAAGGAAAAGAATATAATAAAAAAGGAGATATAAGATTTGAAGGAGAATATTGTAATGGAAAAAGAGGAAAAGGGATTTATTATTATGAAAATTTTGAATTATTATTATTAAAAATTAAAAATTTTAGGGGTGGATGTGTTCACATTGATGCAAATTATAATGACTCAATAATGAATTTAAAAAATCGTATTTTTGAAAAAGAAGGTAATCCTCCAGATGATTTTTATTTAATTTTTAATAATAAAAGGTTAATAGATGATAAATTCATTTCTGATTATGATATACAGAATGAATCAATAATTCATATGGTTCTTAGATATAGTACAAAAGGAGGATAATATAATAAAAAACATTTAAAAAATATATTAACATATTAAATCAAATAATAATATTTATATAAAAATTATTATTTTTAAATTTTTTTCTCTTATATATTTATATTATTGTCTTTATTCCCTTAATTCAATTTCATTTTCAAAATATTAATAATTTTATTTAAAATCTATTTAGATACATTTAAAATTTTTTTTCTAATATATTTAATAACATAGATTTTTTTTATTTAATATTTCTAATTTTTCATGTAAAATTTTTTCTAAATCATCTAAATTTTTTTATTTAATTAGTTTTGGTTTTTATTTTTTTTGCTTTTTGAGAAAAATTTAATATTGATATAGTTGGCAAAATTTAGAATTTCCATCTAATCTATCTTATTAAAGAAAATTTAATATAATTTATTTATTAATATAATTTAATTTAATTTTATTAATTTTTAATTAAATTAATAATGACAACTAAAGTAACAATTAAATGTTCTGATATGCCCGAAAAAATTCAATTAGAAGCAATTTCACAAGGTATTCAAGCATATTTTAGGAATCCTCCAAATGACCCTGAAAATCCAAGTGATAGTTATATGAAAATAGCAGAAGAAATAAAAAGAGAATTTGATCATAAATATAAAAAAACTTGGCATTGTATTGTAGGAGAAAATTTTGGAAGTTTTATTACACATGAAAGTAAAACATTTATATTTTTTCAAATAGCACAAATATCTATTTTATTATTTAAAAGTGCAAAAGTTGAACAATAAATAATATTTTTTAATATAAAATAAATATAAATTTTAATGTCATTAAATAACCGTTCATATTTAATATTTAATTATATTATTTTTTATAATATTTTATTATTTAAAATTTAATGACTAATAATTTTTTTGATTTTGAAAAATATTTAAAATTAACTAGTGAAAATCCAAATAATCCAGCTTATTATTATTCAACAATTGGAAGTTTAATTTTAATAATGATTATTTTAAATATTTGCAATTATATATTAAAAATTAGAAACAATAAAAATAATGAACATATTGACAATAATAACGAAAATAATGAAAATAACGAAATTATTGAAAATAATGAAAATAATATAAATAATGATAATAATAAAATTAATGAAAATAATGTTATCGAAAATAAAGAAAATAAAGAAAATAATTTAAATTTTAAACAAAAACAAAAAATATTAAAATATAAATGGTTAAGTGCATTCCTATTTTCTAAAGCATCAACTTGGGCCAAGAGTCCATATTTATTTACATTATATTTAAAATATCATAAATTTACAGTAAGTGAAATAGGAATTTTATATATAATAGATGCAATATTTGCCCTCATATCAACTCCAATATTTGGAACATTAGCAGATAAATATGGAAGAAAATTATTTAGTAGCTTATATAGTGTTTTTGTAATGATAAATCTTTCATTAAGATTAACAAGAATTAAATCTTTAGCATATATTGCCCAAATTTTAACAGGATGTGGAAGTACATTATTAACAACTCCTTTTGAATCATGGATTGTTTATGAAAGTAATGAATTATTTAAAAATGATAAAGATAAAAAACATGTTGATAAATATTTAAAAGATATATTTAGAACTCAAGCTTTATATGATTCATATCAATCAATATTAGTAAGTATTATTACAGCTCTTTTATATACTTTTTTAGGAATAAACGCCCCATTAATTTTTGCTATATTTATGGCTGCAATTAGTTTTTGTATTATAACTTTTACATGGAAAGAAAATAAACCAAATGCAAATAGTACACATTCTAATTATAAATCTTTTTTAACTGCTTGTAAAGAATTAAAAAAAAGAGATGTTCTTTCTGTTGGAATTATTGAAGGAATTTGGTTTGCATGTTTACAATTATATATTTTTATTTGGACACCCATTTTATTATTTACAAATCATAATAAAAAAATTAATGTTGGATTTATTTTTTTAGTTTTCGTTATTCAAAGTATAAATGGAACATTAATATTTGAATTATTAATTACTCATTTTCATTGTAATTATTATAATGCATATTGTATTATTTTAGTAATTATTTTTATTGTGTTTTTTGTAATTTATAATTTTAATAAATTTTATTTAAGATTAATTATGTTTAGCTTTATGAATTTTTCAAGTGGATTTTTTTTACCTTTGAATTCAATTGTTAAATCAGGAATATTAATAGAAAAATATAGAGCTACATTAATGAATATATATAAGCTTCCTATAAATATATATTTTATAGGTTCAGTAATATTTTTAAAATATATAAAAGCAATAACAATAATAGAAATATGTATATATTTAATTTCTATTGCAGTTCTTATATCTATTTCTTTATTTTTATTTCCAGTTAAACATCATTCAAATAAAGAATTATTTGATGAATTAAGAGAATTAAATGAAGAAGAATTAGAACAATTAAACAAAAATAAACAAAATATAAATAATTAAATTGTAAAATATTTTATTTAATGTATTTAAAAATAAGATATAAAAATTTAAATACATTTAATATGAAATATATATATAAAATAAAAATTATATATTATTATATAAATTAAATTAAATCGAATTTTTATGTTTTAATTTTAAATTAATTTTTAATGAATAAAGAATTATTAAAAACAATTTTTGGTTTGTTAGGATTTATTTTAGGGCTGATTTTTGGTATAAGTCCTTATACATATTTTAAAAAAATTCAATTACATGAAATAAATTTACCAGATATTCCATTATTAATGCTTATTTTTAATTATTTAAATAATCAATTATGGTTTGCATATGGAATTTTATTAAAAGAATTTATTATGATTTTTGGAAATATAATTAGTTTAATTATAAATATTGTTTTTATAATATGGTATATATATTATTATGTAGATAAACAAAATAAAAAATGTTCATATTATAGTGGAATACTTATATTAATTTCTATTTTTTTATTTTTAATTTTAGTTAATCTTTTCCCAGAAAAATTATTAGGAAAAAGTGCAATGATTTTTAATATTCTTATGTTTTTTGGCCCATGTCAAAATATATTTAAAGTTATTAAAACAGGAAATTATAAATTATTATCAATTTTAAGTTCAAGTATTGGTTTTATTATGTCTTTTTGTTGGGTTTTATATGGAGTTTTTATTAATAATATAAATTCAATTATTCCAAATTTATTTGGTGTTATTTTATGTCTTATTCAAATGCTATTTTATTTAATATATAAATATAAAACATCAGAAGATAAAAAATATATATTTTCAAATAAAAATAATAATACAGAAATTGAGGTTAAAATCGAGAATAATAATAATAATAATGATAATGAAGAAAGTTATGATAAAAAAGAAAATACTAATAAAATTGAAATAATTAATGATGAAAAATGATTAAAAAATTATATTGAATAAAATATAAAAATGTAATATTTTTAATTATTAATTTAATATTTTTATAATTAATTATGACAATTTATTTAATATTATATAATTTATTTAAATTGAACAAAATTTTTCTTTTAATTATAAAATTATAATTTTATTTTATTAAAATTAAATATAATAAAATTATATATTATTTTCATAATTTAATTTTTTATTTAATTTTTTAAATTATCAAAAATAAAAATAATTATGCGGTTTCTATCAAAATTAATTTAAAATCTAATAATTATATAATAATAAATTAATATACAATTTTAATATAATTCTCGTTTTAATATTTATTTTTAATTGTATATTTATAATTAATAATAAATAAACTATATCAATAATTTTAGCATTTTTTAAATTTATAATTCAATTTATTTATAAAAAAATTATTTATAAATGAAATAATAATATATTATAAAAGTTTATAATTAATTAATATTAAATAATAATGATAGATTCAATTAATCAAAATAATAATAATAATAATAATATAAATATAATTCAACAAAGTTCAAACAATGAAGCGGATAAATTATTATTAAACCAAAGAATTATTAAAACTCCAAATCTAAAAAAAATTCCAGATTTAAATCAAAATGATGGGTCGAATGAAAAAATTGAAAAAAATAAAAATATGTTAATATTAACAACGAATAATTTTAATAAAATTTTAACTGTTTCTTCTTCTAATAATTCATTAGTCAAATTACCATTATTATCAAATAGTTTTAGAAAAATTATAGATGAACGTAAAGAAAAAAAAACATCTATAAATAATAGTGAAAAAGTAATTATAAAAGAAGAAAATGAAGAAAATAAAAAAAATACTAATAAAATAGAAGAAAATAATAATAGTGCAAATGATTTAATAGATATAAATAAAATGAAATTATTAAGAAAAAAATATTATATGAGAAATGTTGAGTATTTACAAAAAATTTCAAGTAAAGTTAATTCAATAAAATTAAAAAAAAAATTCATGATTAATGTAGATAATGCAATGGAAAGATTTGAAAAATTAAAAAAATTATATTATATTAAAAATAATATGTCATTTGAAGAAAGAAAAAAAAGTATTCCAAAAATTGAAATTAAAAATAAAATTTATTATTATAGAATTGAAAAAGGAAATAATAAACAAACAATACTAGATTGCTTTAAATATAGAAAAAATTGGGAAGATTCAAGTATAAAAAATTTAAAAGATAATGAATTAAATTTAATTTGGGTTCCTTTATCAAAAACAATTAATTATGAATTATTTTCTAGTAGTAATAATAATGAAAATATGATTACGACAAATCATTTTGAACATCATAGTCAAATTTCAAATAAATTAAAATTATTTATAAATTTGATGGAATATTGTGAAAAATTTAATTTAGAAATATTTTCATTTGTTCCATTAACAATTTTAATTGAATATGAATCAGAAAAATTTTTGAGACAATTGAATTCTTTTAATTTTATATTTAAAAATATTGAAAATTATTTATGTGATATAAAAAATGTTAAACCAATGAAAAAAAAATATAAAAATTATTTTTATATTATAAATAGAAATGATTGTAAACTAGGTATAAAAACATCATTTTTTATACCAAATACACATTACAATGGACATAATTTATGGTTATTAAAAGCAGTAAATTTAAATAGAGGAAGATGTATAAAAATTATAGATTCAACAAAAGCATGTGAAGATATAATTAAAAATTTTTATAATGGAATATTTAAAAATGTTAAAGAATCAGAAAATAATAATGAAGAAACATCTTCTAATAATTTAAAGAAAATTATATTTAAACTTCCAAAAATTAAAAAAAGTCATTTTTTTGCAAATAATTTTGCAAGAAAAATTGATTATTATTCAATATTAAATAAAATGAAAGAAAAAGAAAAAGATAAAAAATATCAAAGTAATCAAATTATATTACAAAAATATATTGAACAACCTTTATTATATAATAAGAGAAAATTTGATATTAGAATTTGGGTATTAATTACAAATAATTTAGAATTATATGTTTTTAAAGAAGGACATTTAAAAGCAACTTCAATTAATTATGATATTGAAAGTAAAAATTGTTATGTTCATTTAACTAATTATTCTGTTCAAAAATATAATGAAAATTTTAGTAAATTTGAATATGGAAATGAAATTTCTTTTGATCAATTTGAAGAAAATTTAAAAACTGATTATAATTTAGATTTAAAAGTTAGAGATGTAATAATGAATAAAATTAAAAATATAATTAAAATTACTTTTAATGCTGTTAAAGATAAAATTAATGATAATAATAAAAAAGGTTGTTTTGAAATTTTTGGTTATGATTTTATGTTAGATAAAGATTTAAATCCTTTTTTAATAGAAGTAAATACAAATCCAGGACTTGAAATATCAAGTCCATTAATTAGTAAATTAGTTCCAAGAATGATTGATGATGCTTTTAGACTTACAATTGATAAGATATTTGGAATAAATTACACTGAAGATGTTTATGAAAATGGAAAATTTAAATCACCTTTTCATGTTGATGGTTATTCTGATGAAGAAATTTTGTATGATAAAATTGATATAAATAATAATGAAAAAATAATATAATATAAATAATTAATTTGTTAAATTTGAGTTTTTATATATAAAATAAAATTTAAAAATAATTTACTATTTTTATATTTAAATTAAATTATAATATAGTAAATTTTAAACATAAATATATTTTATAAATTAATAAATATTTTTTTCTATTCTTTTAATTTGAAATAAAAAAGAATATTTTCATTTTAATTATATTAAATTATATTTTATATAATTATATTATTATATAATTAAAATAATTAATAAATATATTTTTCAAGAACGTTTAATTGCTAAAAATTCAAAAATTTCAGTATACATATTATTTTCTCTCATTCCACATAAAACTATATGTTCTGTTTTTATTCTAACACTTCCTTCATAAATTCCATTATCTATTTTTTTTAAATAATTCCATCTTCTTCCATCAAGAACAACAATATGTTTACAATTATTTATTTTAACTTTAAATTTATATTCTTGTCCAACAGTCAAAATTCTATTTCTAGGTTCTAATAAATATGCTCCTTTATTATCAAAGCACTTTTTCTTTTGTTTTTCTTCAAAATCACTTGCACTTTTATTTAATGTTCTTTGTTGTTTTTCAGCTTTTGTTAAATCTCTTTGTTGTGGGCTACTTAATCTATAATGAGCACTAATATTTAATTTACTTTTCGATAAATCAATTAATTTTTTTTCTTCTTTTTTTTCTTCAATTTTGACTTTAATTTTATATGTAATCAAATTTTCAACTTCTTCTCCAGTTGGAATATATTTACACCCTATTTTTAAAATATAATCTCCATTATTTGGAAAATTAATTTTAATTTGATATTTATCTTTTGCAATTTTATCATCTATTGAATAATTATCTTTTGGTATTTTTTTTCCATTATTTGTTAAACTCAATTTTAATTCCATTTTTTCTGCTTCAAAATTAATTGTTAATTCTTTTTCAGTGGTTGAAATATTCGGTGAAGGAAAAGAAGTTAATTTCATTTTATATTTATAAACATTATTATAAAAATTTTCATAACCATTCAAAGGTTTTTTAGTAAATTCTTTTACATTTAAAGGTTTTAAACTATTTTGATATTTATCTAAATCAGGTCTATGATCATCCTTAAAAAATTCAATTGGTGTTAAAAAATAGTAAGGTTTTAAATTAGGTTCATATTTATTATTTGGAAGAACATCACCTATACATAACCAAGGATCTATAAAAAAAAATTTCTTTTGAGTTTCTAAAATACACCATTTATGTCTATATAAACTATCCCCTACTTTATAATTACTCTTTTTTAATAACCCTTCTATTATATCTACTTTTACACCTGCATAACCACATAATTCTTGATATAATACACATAAATTTTCTGCGTTGGTTACCCATCCATTTTTTAATATTTCTTCTGGATCTGATGTTAAATTTTTATCTTTTTTTTTTGATAAATCAATTGTTATAGTTTTATGTAAATAATAAATAAATGCTCCTGCTATTTCAACTATTGTTCCTTGTTTTTCTTTGAAATATTTAGCTATTTCTTCGATGTTTTTTTTTTTTGAAATACTTGCAATTGGGGCATTTGTTACCATATATGGTAAATCTTCATCTGCAAATAATTTTTGAATGTATTCTATTCTTTCATATAAATCTTTTGGAATATTGGTTTTTTGTTTTAAATATGTAAATTTAGGTTTTTCTATTTCATTTTTTTCTGGACTTCCCATCAATTTTGATTTGTTTAATGAAGTAGAACGATTATTATTATTGGATTCATTAGTTTTTAAATGTTCTTGTTTTTCTGGAGATTGAGAAGGTTGATTTTCTGTTTTTTTTGTTTTTTCTTTTTCTGACATTATTATTTTAAATTAAGTTATAATTAAATTAATATTTGAATTAATTAATAAGTTTTATTTTATTTTAATGTAATAATTTATTTATAATTGTTGATAAAAAATATTAATTAAATAATTTGTTTTATTTCTAATTTTAAAATTTTTATTTATTTATCAATATTTTTATTTATTTAATTTTTTTAAGTTTTTAATAATTAGATTATTTTCATTTTCAAAATTATTATTATCATTATTTATTTTATTTTTAATTTTTTCATTATTTTCATTATCTTCATTATTTTCTTTATTATCATTAAACTTTTCCATAATTTTATTTATTAATTTATTATGATAAATTTTAGAGATTTTTAATTTATTAATAATATTTATTTTATTATATTTATCTAATTTATTTAATGAATTAGAACTATTTATTAATTTTGATTTATAATCAATATCTAAATTTAATTTTATTTTTTTATTTAAATTTTCATTAGTCATTTTATTAATTTTTTGTTTAGATAAATTAAAATGATGATGTAATTCATTAATTTCTTTAATTGAATTCATCTTATATTTATATTTTTGAATATAAAAATTATTATTAATTGAATTATATATATTATCACTGGAATAAGTTTTTTTTTTCAATTTATTTTTTTCTAATAAAGAATTATTATTTTTATTTTTTAAATTACTTAAAATAACTGAATTATTTTTAAATTTCTTTATATTTGATTGTTTTTTAAATATTTTAAATGAAAAATTAGTATTATATTTATTTCTAATGAAATGAATTTTAGATGAAATGTCATTAATATTTTTCTTTTTAATATAATTATATAGTCCATTATTAAAATTTTTTCTTTTATATAATTGAATTGTAGGATTATTTTTTTGTTCTAAAAAAGTTTGATTAATATAAGGACAAAAACCAAAAATAATTAAATCTTCATTTAATTCTTTTTCTAACTCTAAAAAATATTTATGTCTTTTAATATTAGTTTGAGTGTTTTTTAATGCTGGATTATAATAAATATCTAAATAATTTTTATATTTATTTAATTTATTAAATTTATTAAAATATAAAAATGTACTCATCTTTATTAATAATTTTAATAATTTTTTAAAATTAATAAAAAAATAATTAATAATTAAAAAAATTATAATAACATTTTAATATTTATTATTATGAAATAATATTATATCAGTTAATATTTATTATTTTATCAAATGATTTATTGATATAATAATAAAGAAAAATTAATAAAAAATATATAAATTTAATGTCAGAAAAATTTTATGAAGGAGCAGCAATTAAATTAGTTGGACCTTATTGGGCGGATAGTGAAGGAAATGGAAAAGCATATACTAAAGCTATTGGTTGGCCTGATTTATATATTGGAGAAATTAGAGAAGGAGCTGTCAAA
>JAEEGK010021192.1_pt1 | contig 13753 bp, 11 predicted proteins | sample 8958771 | NCBI WGS metagenome assembly JAEEGK01 (sample SAMN16246547, study PRJNA631951) | gut metagenome | biome: gut microbiome; feature: rumen; material: SC-attached | host: Bos | place: Iran: Karaj | collected 2018-10 | reverse complement strand
ATGTTTCATCTTGGTTTGTCCGCTAGAAGAACATCCTACTAAAAATGCTGTTTCGGCTAAAATACAAAGGAATAAGGGAATCTTTCTGAACAGGTTCATTTTTTTTCTTTGGTTAATTCTAACTTTACTCCCGTAAAGTAGAAAATTTTGTAAGTTCAGAAAAATGATTTTAGTCCGCTACGTGTTGAAAGAGCTCATCGGTCCCTTTTTGGCCGCTCTTTTTGGAATCACGTTCCTGTTCGTGGTGGATTTTCTCGTTAAAATCCTCGATAACGTTCTTTCTAAGGGCCTACCGGCTTCTACCGTCCTTGAAATATTCGCACTGAATTTGGCGTGGATGCTTTCGCTTTCCATTCCGATGGCGGTGCTGGTGGCAAGCCTCATGGCTTTCGGCCGACTTTCGGGAGACCAGGAAATTACAGCCTGCAAGGCGGCCGGTGTTTCGCCCCTTTCGCTCATGCGTCCGGTGCTCCTTGTGTCGATGCTTATTTCGGTGTTGATGGTGGTGTTCAACAATTGGGTGCTGCCCGAAGCAAACCATCGTTCCGTGGAACTCATGAATGCGGTGTCCCGCAAGAAGCCCCACGTGTTTATCGATGCCGGCAGGCTCATTACCCAGTTCCCCGATGTGCAACTCTGGGTAAACCGCATTGACCCCGTAACGGGGACTTTGTACGGAATTCAGATTTTTGAAATGGAAAAGAAGGGGGCTCCCCGCATTGTTTATGCCGATAGCGCCACCATGGAATACGAAGACAACGGGGCGACCCTCATGCTCCGCCTACGTAGTGGCGAGACCCACATGACCGATGCGGACAATCCGGAAAATTACTTCCGTATCCGTTACTTCTCTCAAGACCTGGCCATGAAAAACGTCGACGATCGTCTGGAACGCCGTAGCCGCAGCTACCGTAGCGACCGTGAAATGCCTATCGAAATGATGACCGAAGTCGTGGAAGATGCCGAAAAACGCTACGGTGAATATCGGGAGCAGGCTCTTGAAAAAAGGTTGAATACCTTGGTGGAATTGCGGGAACATGTCCTGGGCGACTCCATTGTTCCTGATGCGGTGGAAAGCGGAACGCAGATCGATTCTGTCCAGCGCAGGCGGTCCTTGCAGCGAGTCCGGGTACAAGAAATTGCGGCTTTCAAAACGACCGAAAGATTGTACGGACGAATGGAATCGGAACTCAAGCGCAAGGCGCAGTACATGGTGGAAATCCACAAGAAGTATAGCACTGGCTTTGCTTGCTTTATCTTTATCTTGATTGGAGCACCCTTGGGAATTATGGCCCGCAAGGGCGGTATCGGTACGGGTATCCTTTACAGCCTTGCCTTTTTCGTGATTTACTGGATTTGCCTGATTGGTGGCGAAAACATGGCGGACAGGCTTTTGATTGATCCGGTGCTTGCCATGTGGGCCTCCAACATTATCATCGGAACCTTCGGTATATTCATTACCATTGCCATGGTGCGTGACCGTTTCTCGGGCGATTCCAAGTTCTTTAGGTTCTTGCATGCCGTTGGCAGATTCTTCAAGAAGTTCTTCGGATTCTTTACCAGGAGGATTGGATGAAATTCACCCGGTACATGATGTGGAATTTTTTGAAGATGTTCCTGATTGTGCTCCTGGGCGCAATCCTGATGTTTGCGGTGATTGACTTTGTGGGTAACATCAAGACCTGGCTTGCCCGTGATACCAAGGATGCTGTTGATTACTACGTAAGTTACCTGCCCTACATGCTTTACCTGATTTCTCCGGTGGCCTTGTTTATTGCGGTGCTTGCCTCCATTGGTAACATGACTCGCCACCTTGAAATGAGTGCCATGCAGAGTTCCGGCCAGGCTCCGTTCAAGACGCTGGTCCCGATTTTTGTGTTTGGTGTCCTGGTGTCGATTGGTTCCTACGAAATGAGCGAACTTTGGCTTCCGGACGCGAACCACAAGCGTCTCGAAACCATGGAAACCAACGCCCAGCGAAAGAAAAATCCCCGCATCAAGGAAAAGCGCGACTTTACCTTTATCGACAGCGAACGGGCCAGCTGGTTCTTTAGGCATTATTCCGGCAAGGGCCGCTTCGGTCGCGATGTGGTGTTGCTCCTCCGCGAAGATGGACGCCTGGTAGAACGCTACGATGCTAAAATAGCCCGCTGGGTGGAAGATGCTCCCAAGGATTCCCTGGATTCCATTGCGAGATTGAAAAGCATCGACCCGCCGCCGGGATGTTGGCAATTTGAACGTGGCAACCGCCGCGAGTTCCATAAGGATGGCACGGTCAAGGTGTATCCGATTCAGCGAGAAAAGTTGTGCGGAAAGGTCACGACTTATCCGGGTGACTTGATTAACGAACGCCAGACTGCCGATGAAATGGATTCTAAGATGGTCATGGCGCGAATCAATGTGCTTAGGCGTTCCGGCGAAGACACGCGTGCCATGGAAACGGCGCTTCAGTTTAAGCGTTCTGCCCATTGGATGAATTTGATTGTACTACTCATCGGTGCAGCCCTTTGTCACCGCTATAGTCGTTCTGGGGGCCTTTCTCAGAAGTTCGGGGTTGGCCTCTTGATTGTTTTTAGCTATTATATCCTAGAAAGAATTGGTTTGAAGATGGGAGAAAATGGTGCGCTTTCGCCTTTTTGGGCGGCATGGATCAGTCATTTCGTATATGGCGGCGTCTCGGTGGTAATGCTGTACCGTTCCTTCCGTTTATAACGGGATAGATATGTCTGTTGCAGAAATTTTGTTCGTGGTCGCGGGGCTTTTGCTTGGCCTTGCATTCCAGGGGGGAATGTTCCTGTTCCTGATTCCCTTTGCCGTTGTCGCGTTTGTGCTTGCCTGCATGAACCGCCCGCGTCTTGCCGGTCCGAATGCCCAGCAGCCTGCAACGGCTCCCATTCCGACGATTTTCAAGAATCGTTCGACAACGAACACTCCGGTAATTACACCGACTTTGCAGAACGAATTCTCCAATGCCCCCAAGGGTATGGCCAATGAACCCGAGGCCGCTCTCAAGGTGAGCCAGGTCTGGGCCCGTGCCAACGCCGATATTAACCGCTCCATGACCGACATGTTGCTTGCGCTTAAGATTGTCGTTCCGCATGTCAATTCGGTCATCGTGTTTACGCAGATGGAAAACCAGAGGGAATGGGGTATCCGCAATTTTGCGAACGACAAGGAAATTTCTGTAAATCTCCGCACCCGCATTACTGAAACTTCGGGCCTTTTGGGCCAGCTGTTCCGTTCCAACGTGAACCGCCTTCTGGAAGGCGATCTTCCGGGTGCCAAGAGTGTGATGTACTATATCGACAATCCGTCTATCAAGTCGGTGGTGGCCGTGCCTCTGATTGACCATGCCTCTGGACTCCGCGTAGGAGCCTTGGTCATGGATTCGGTGTACCCCAATGCCTTTAACGATACGACGGCCAGCGCCCTCAAGTTTATTGCTAGCGCGATTTCGATGCTGGACTACAAGGGCTTCTATTCGGCTCAGAAGCACATTGCCCTGCAACAGTACGGTGGACTTTACAGTTACCTGCGCAAGTTCTTCCAGACCATGACGGTGAAGGACATTTACAAGCAGATTATCAATTATGTGAAAGCCAACATGGCTTACGACCGCTTGACGATTCTCGCCTTGGATCAGGGCGACGACATGAATGGTCATGTGGTGTTCTGCGACGGTGTGGATTCCGAACAGTTCGCAAACAAGACCTTTACGCTTTCGGACAAGGGCGTCTTTGTACTGGCCCTCTTGCGTAACCGTCCCATGGAACGTTCCTTCTTGCCGGGCTTCAAGGACTACCTGCCTCGGTTGAATGATTCCGAACGCAAGAACTTGAACTTGCGCCAGATTTTGGTGATGCCTATTGCTGCCGAGCATGATTCCGAGACCGCAGAAATTGCCATTTGCCTTGAAAGCAGCAGTTCCATGCCTTACAACGATCACGAAAAGGAATTGCTCAAGGCCTTTGCCGGTGTTGCCGGGTTCGCCTACAATCGCGCCCGCAAGTTCGAACAGGGCTGCGACCAGGCCATGCGCGACGGCCATACGGGTCTCATCAACAAGAAGACCATGTTCGAAAAGCTCCGGGCCGAAAAAGTTCGTGCCGACCGTAGCAAGTATAGCATCGGTCTCCTGATGATGGATATTGACCACTTTAAGCATGTGAACGATACCTACGGACACCCCATCGGAGATGTGGTCATCAAGGGTATTGCCGATACCATCAGCAAGGAAATCCGCGGCGAAATCGACGTGGTAGCCCGCTTTGGTGGTGAAGAATTCGTGGTGGCCTTGATTGATACCAATGCCGAAGGCATGGTAGAAACCGCTGAACGAATTCGCAAGTCTGTAGAAAAGCTGGTGTTCGATGTGCATCAGGCTGAACCTTTGCGTGTCACGGTCAGTATCGGAGCCTTCTTGCTTACGCAGGGCTTTAACGGTGACTTGCAGAAGGCTATCAATAATGCTGACCAGGCGCTGTACCGTGCTAAGGAAGGTGGCCGTAACCAGGTCGTGCAGTTTGAAACCATCGAGAAAGAACCGGCAGCGGTTTAACTAGAAAAAAGAAATGAGCTATGTTCACAGTCGTCGATTGGATAGTCCTTGTAGCGTATCTATTGCTTTCTGTGGCAATAGGTCTCTTTGTTTCTCGCGGAAATAAGAATCTTAAAGAATACATGCTTGGGGGAGGCTCTATCCCCTGGGTGGCCGTGGGCATTAGCCTTATTGCAACTTCTGTTAGCGCCACGACGTTCCTCGGTGCTCCTGCCGATGTGTACGGTGACAACATGACTTTCCTCATGTTCCAGATAGGGGCTCTCATCAGTATCGTGGTGGTGGGCTTCGTGTTTATTCCCCGGTTCCGTACTTCGGGCATCAACAGTGCCTACGAACTTTTCGAAGTCCGTTTCTCGCGCCCGGTGCGTCGGATTGCGGCTATTTTCTATTGCTTGCATTTGTTGCTCCGTACAGGCATTCTCCTGTTCGCTCCGTCCCTGGTGCTGGCGCAGATTTTGCATATCGACTTGAAACTGGCGATTATCGTGTCCGCGGCGGTGGCCATATTCTATACATGGTTTGGCGGTATCAAGGCGGTAATTTGGACCGACGTGATGCAGTTCGTTGTGTTCTTTGGCGGCGGTGCGTTGGTGCTGATTCTCATTTCGAATGCGGTCGGCGGTTTCGGCGAAATGGCCGCCCTTGCTAGTGAAGCGGGCAAGACCAAGTGGTGGGACGCCTCGATGGATATCTCGAATGCGCGTACGCTCGTGTCGGCAGGCTTTGCCTATGCGATTCTTGAAATTGCCATTCGCGGTTGTGACCAGCAGTTTGTGCAGCGTTATTTGAGCTGTAAAGATGTAAAGGCGGCCAACCGCTCCAGCGTGCTTTCCATGGTGCTTGGCTGTGCGGTCTCGATTCTTTTCTACTGGGTCGGTGCGGCACTCTATGTTTATTATCAGAAGGCGCATGCGGCGGTACTCCCCGAGGGCTTGGGTCAAAACGACGTATTCCCTTATTTTATTGTAAACGGTTTGCCGGTGGGTGTGACCGGTTTGATTGTGGCTGCGATTTGTGCGGCAGCCATGAGTAGCCTTTCTGGGGCCATTAATTCTTTAGGTAACACTTCGGAACGAGATTTCTTGGGGTGGGATGAAAACTCTGGAATTGGTGGTCTCAAGCGTGCCAAGATCTGGACTGTGGTTTGGGGCGTCCTGGGAATTTTCTTTGCCTTGTTTGCGGCAACCCAGCAGGGGAGCCTCCTTAAGAATGCGCTGTTCTTTACTGGACTTTTCACGGGTCCGCTTCTGGGTATGTTTCTGTTGGCCTTCTTTGCCGATAAGGTATTTGGAACGGGTGTAAAAAAGTTGCGTGGCTGGGTGGTTATTGTGGCTGTGGTTTGCGGTATGGCTAGCCTTATTCTGGTGCAGGGGATTCCCGCCTTTGGCGTGCCCGCTGTATTGGGAGGAATTTTCAGCTGGCCCTGGATGCCCTTTATCAGCATGACGACGACAATTGCTGTTGCCCTGCTTGTCAATGCAATCGTGAATTTGTTTGCTGTAAAGAAATAATTTTATACAAGGGGTTGTATATGAACAAGGTTACACTGGGGTTGGTCCTGCTGGTTGCACTGCTGGGCTTCTTGCTGCTCACGACAGATAATGGCTGCATGGCTTCCAAGCGTCCGCTGGAAGTTTCGTCTGTTGTAGGTAGCTCCAATACGGCTACTGTCGAAGTGTCTGCTTCGGAATTCCATAAGTACGAGGCCAACGAATTCTTGACGGAGGCCAGGCTGGAACTCCACGGAAAAGACAAGGAACTTTTGTTCAAACAGTTGACGAGCCGCCGGTTCTCTATTTTTGAACAAATGAGAGTTCTGGAAATTTCGGAAGCCGATATTGAACAGAATAGTATCGAAATGCGCAAGGAATGGTCCTACGACAAGGGAACCCGCAGCCTTACGGGCTATGTGGTAAGCCAGTCCTTTGCCATCAAGAGTTCTTCCAGGTCTGTAGCCGCCGCTGTAGTTGCCGCCCTTTCGGCAGAGATGGATGTAGAAATCGACTATACGTCTGCAACGCTCAAGAACCAGGATTCCTTAAAGAATGAAGCGATTCATGCCGTAGGCAAGAAGGCGCTTGAAAAGGCTGAAAACTATGCGGCAAGTGTCGGCGGTAAGTTGGGTAAGGTGATTGCCGTCCGCGACGATGACAGCGGATCTGATTCCTATGTCCGCCGCCACGAAGTTTTTGCCATGGCTAAGGGGGGTGATGATGCCGTTCTGTCTTCGGTTGCCGACTCCGTTGAAATTTCAGCGTCTATTCATTTGGTTGTAGAACTGCTCCAATAGGGTGCTAGTCATACTAGTTTTATTTGTCAAGACGTTGTTTACAAAAAACTTTTATTTTTCTGTTGATAAGTACTCTTGATGGTTACAATTAGCTAACTGCTTATAAATAAAGGCGTTAGCTTTTTTTATGTTTATTTTGTTCGAAACGGGGAATGGCCCCTCTGTTTTGAATTGTTGATAAGTTTAGTTTTGTATATTAAAATTTACTTAAAAAGCGTTATTTTTTTGAAAAATGTCTTCCAATGACACTTACATTTATTATATTGTTTTCCATATCTTGTGCTTCGCCCCAAAACCTGGACACAAGATATAGTAAATACCGGAATTGAAAGAAAAAAGTATGCTCGACACGAATTTTGCTCATTGTGAGCCTGTTCGCCGGGTAGCAAGGATTGGTAGATGATTGTTTCTGTAAGGAAGCGCGACGGCCGTGAGATGCCGTTCAACATTGAAAAGATTGCCGACGCCATTGTCAAGGCATTCCGCGCATCGGGCGAACTCGACGAACAGATTAAGGCCGCCCAAAGTCAGTTGAATTTGTTGGGAAGCGATGACGTGCTCACGAGCACGGCCCTCAAGGTGTCTGCCGATGTGGTGGGCCGACTTGAATCCGAGGGCAAGAACGTTCCCGAAATCGAAGAAATCCAGGATGCTGTCGAAAAGGCTCTTACCGAAGGTGGCTATGCCGATACCGCCAAGAGCTACATCCTGTACCGTGCCGAACGTACCCGCGTGCGCGAAGTCAATACTCGCCTCATGCATACGCTCCGCGACATTACTTTCAGTTCTGCCAAGGAATCTGACCTCAAGCGCGAAAATGCGAATATCGACGGCGATACCGCCATGGGTACCATGCTTAAGTATGGTTCCGAATCCGCCAAGCATTTCTACACCATGATGATGCTCAAGCCTGAGCACAGCCGCGCCCACATGGAAGGCGATATCCACATCCACGATTTGGATTTCTATTCCCTTACCATGACCTGCTGCCAGATTGACTTGAAGAAGCTTTTCAAGAATGGCTTTAACACCGGTCACGGTCATCTGCGTGAACCCAAGGATATCCGTAGCTACGCCGCCTTGGCCGCTATTGCTATTCAGTCTAACCAGAACGACCAGCATGGTGGTCAGTCCATTCCGAACTTTGACTACGCCATGGCCGATGGCGTGCGCATCACTTACCGCAAGGCCTACCTCTCCAATATGGTCAAGGCCCTCATTCTTCTCACCGATAAGACCGAAGAAGAAATCCAGCCGGTGGTGAAGAAGCTCCATACCGAAATGGCTGAAATGGGCATGGTTGCAACGCTTGTGCCGAATGAAAAGTTCCAGGAAGCTGAAGCTCGCGAACTGTCCAAGACTTATGGTGAAGAAATCACCAAGAATGCACAGAAGTTTGCCGAAAAGATGGCCTACGAAGAAACCGACAAGGCGACCTTCCAGGCTATGGAAGCCTTTGTTCATAACCTGAACTCCATGCACAGCCGCGCCGGTGCCCAGACTCCGTTCTCTAGCATCAACTATGGTATGTGCACCGAGCCTGAAGCTCGCATGGCTATGCGTAACTTGCTTCTCACCACCGAAGAAGGTTTGGGTGGTGGCGAAACGGCTATCTTCCCGATTCAGATTTTCCGCGTCAAGGAAGGTATCAGTCTGAATTCGGGCGACCCGAACTATGACTTGTTCAAGCTGGCTTGCCGCGTGAGTGCCAAGCGCTTGTTCCCGAACTTCAGCTTCCAGGATGCCCCGTACAACTTGCAGTACTACAAGCCGGGTCACCCTGAAACCGAAATTGCTTACATGGGTTGCCGTACCCGCGTGATCGGTAACCATTACGATCCGAGCCGCGAAATCAGCTTCGGTCGTGGCAACCTGAGCTTTACATCGATCAACCTTCCGCGTATCGCTATCAAGATGAAGTCTGTGGACTTGTTCTTCAAGGAACTGGATCGCATGATGCAGTTGGTGAGCGACCAGCTCATGGAACGCTTTGCCGTCCAGAGCAAGCGCAAGGTCAAGAACTTCCCGTTCCTTATGGGACAGGGCGTTTGGATTGATTCCGAAAAGCTCGGCTGGGAAGACACCGTGGACGAAGTCATCAAGCACGGTACGCTTTCCATTGGCTTTATCGGTCTTGCCGAAACCTTGGTGATGCTCACGGGCAAGCACCACGGCGAATCCGAAGAATCCCAGAAGCTGGGCCTCCAGATTATCGGTCACATGCGCGAATTCTGCGACAAGGAATCCGAACGTCTCGGCCTCAACTTCAGCTTGTTGGCCACTCCGGCCGAAGGCCTTTCTGGCCGATTTGTCCGCATGGACAAGAAAAAGTTCGGTATTATTCCGGGCGTTACCGACCGCGATTACTACACCAACTCTTTCCATGTGCCGGTGTACTACAAGATTTCTGCTTTCAAGAAAATTTCCTTGGAAGCCCCGTATCACGCGCTTACCAATGCAGGTCACATCAGCTACATCGAATTGGATGGCGACCCGACGCAGAACCTGGATGCATTTGAAAAGATTGTGCATCACATGGCAAAGTCCGGTATCGGTTATGGTTCCATCAACCACCCAGTGGACCGCGACCCTGTCTGCGGATTCGTAGGTGTGATTGGCGATGTTTGCCCCCGTTGCGGACGTAGCGAAGGCCATGCCATCTCGGAAGAAAAACTGAAAGAACTGCGTAGACTTTATCCGGCTATGCCCGCCTTCAAGGGCATCCGCTAAAAATTTCTAGTAAGGAGAAGTAAAATGTCTGAAAAAGAACTGAATAAGTACGGTGAAGGTGTTGGCTTCGAACGTATCCGCCGCATCACGGGTTACCTCGTGGGTACAGTTGATCGTTTCAACAATGCCAAGCGTGCCGAAGTGAACGATCGCGTCAAGCACGGCGTATAATTATATGGATGAATATCCTCGCTTGCGAATTGCCGGAATCGAGCCCGAATCTTTCGTGGACGGTCCCGGAATTCGCATGACTATTTTTACTCAGGGCTGTAACCATCATTGTCCTGGTTGCCAGAACCCTCAGACCCACGATTTTAACGGGGGTCATTTTATTGATATTGAAGAAATCCTTGATATGATCGAGGAAAACCCGCTGCTGGATGGTATTACGTTTAGCGGTGGTGACCCTATGGACCAGGCTGCGGCTTTGATCCCTTTGGCTCGTGAAATCAAGGAACGTGGTATGAACCTGGTCATCTTTACCGGCTATACCTACGAACGTCTGATGGATCTTGCCCATGTACGTCCTGAAATGTTCGAACTGTTGACATTTGCCGACATCTTGATTGATGGCCCCTTCATTTTGGCCAAAAGATCCCTGGAAATCAAGTTCCGTGGATCGACAAACCAACGTATTATCGATGTGCAACAGAGCCTCGTAGAAGGCCACGTGGTACTTCACCAAATCCAGCTGGACGAGATGAAAGCCCGTCCAGAACTGGTGACGGCGTAATGCAAAGAAGGCGGCCGCAAGAACGGTCGCCATTCCTGTATTCTGTACTCCCACTTCGATGGAAAACGTGCGTATTTTTTGGCTGTGTTGAACTTGAAAAGTCGGCCCACGCCATAATACGGGTTTTGCGTTATATTATACAGACTGTATAATTTATGGAGTGGAATGTGTATTATTTTTGCTAAAATTGCTTATTTTTTGTTAAAATCTGTGTTTTTGTATAATAAATTTATTGACTGGGACTTGAGAAAAAGATATATTCCTTAGTATGAAATCGGTACTTGAATACAAAGATTATCACCTCTTTATGCAGGATTACTACGATGAACGCAAGCGTCTTGGTGCGTTCTCGTGGCGCGAATTCTGCAAGAGCGCCGGCTTTACTTCGCCGAACTTCTTGAAGCTGGTGTGCATGGGCCAGAGCAAGCTCAGCAAAGTCAAGGTGGGCGATGTCGCGAAGGCGATGGGCCTTGTGGGCGACGACGCGGATTACTTCCGCGAAATGGTTACGTTCTGCAATGCCGAAAAAGATGAGGTCAAGAAGGCGGCTCTCCTCGAAATGCAGAGGATTGCGCTGGAACACAAGGTGCGCGTGGTCGATGGCGATGCTTTCCAGTATTATGAATCCTGGAAGTATCCGGTTTTGAGGGAACTGATTCCGATGATGCCGGGGGCCACTCCCCGCGACTTGGCCGATGCATGCAAGGAACATGTGTCTGCCGAAGAAGTGCGCGACGTACTGAAATTCTTGCTGAAGGCCGGGTTCCTGAAAAAGGACGGCGAAAAGGTCTATTCGCAGACGGAACAGACGGTCATAGGTTCCAAGGAAGCGCTCCCTATTGCGATTCGGACCATGCATAAGGAAATGGCGAATATGGCCGCCCGCGCCGTGGACCGCTATTCTGCAAGTGAACGCTACTTTACGGGTGTCACGCTCAGCGTGAATCAAGAGGCGAGCGAACGGATTGCAAAAGAACTCGATGCCTGCTGCAGAAAAGTGCTTGCGATTGCGAACGAATACAGCGACCAGGATCAAGTTTGTAGAATCAATTTCCAGTTTTTCCCGGTAACGGACAAAATTAAAGAGGTGCGCCATGCTTAAGAAGTTTGTTTTTTCCGTAACGGCATTTTCGATTGCTTTTATGGCGGCCTGCTCCGACGATTCCGCGAGCGGTTCTTTGGCGGGCGGAACAATCGACCCGAATTCCATTGCCGAAGCTAGCAGTTCGTCCAACGATGTTGATACCATTGCGGTATCCAGTTCGTCCGAAGACAAAGGAAATCTTCCGGATATCCCGCTGGAAGAATCCAGTTCGTCGAGTATTGGACGTTCTGACAATCAGCCTTTTGTTCCGGTTCGCAGTTCATCCAGTTTAAATTTTGAGCCGAATAGCAGCGACACTCAGGGCGGCGAAGGCTTGGAACCGCAACCGGAGCCGGAATCATCTGCAAGCGATTCTGATGTACCTTTGCCTGAATACCATAATCTTCGTGTCCATACAGAGGATTTCAGTTTGCAGTGCAAGGATTATTCACTCTATAATAAAAACGATATTCCCGTTGTCGACCCCGAAATCGAACCTCCTTCGGCTCGCTTCTACATGGATGGAAATTCAGAAGTGATTCAGTTTGAAAATGTCCAATTCGATGTTCCTTGCGACGAAGAACAACGGACATCATTCTTGAATGATGTCAACGAATCTGGCGCAATAGTAGGTCTTGATGGGAGTACGCTGTATGCAGCCTTTAGTCGGAGCAAGGGCTTGGATTATGGCTGTTTCTGCGTGGCAGATGCCGGATTCAAAATGGACCAGTTCTACCCTGGCTTAGATTCTGCAGTCTTTGATAATCAAAGGGCGATTTCGCTAGAAAAATAATTAAAGGAGGAAATCATGAAAAAGTTATTTATTGGCAGTTTAGCGCTTTCGCTGATGTTGCTCGCCTGCGGTGACGATTCTTCGTCGGGCACTGCGCCGGAAACGCCTGTGACAGGGAACAATAGTTCCGCGGTGGAGGAGTCTTCCTCTAGCGAGGAACAGGGACCTTCTTCTAACGAGGAAGAGAGTTCGTCTTCGGAGTTGTCGTCTTCGAGCTTTGATATTCACATGTCGAGCCAGACTTGTTGTATCGATCGTTCGTCTTCTTCGCAAGAAGAAACCGTACAGCAGATTAACGATATCTTTGGAATGTGTCTCGATAAAAAGGTGGACCCCATGCTGGATGCGACTTTGCCTCCTGTAGCCTATTTGGGTTATGAAGACGGAGACGATTCGGCGACGGTCGTTGTCGAGAATGTTTCGATGAATTGTAGGTCTATCAGTGGAACGAAAAGTATAATTCGTCAACCGATTGTCGGAAACATTTACCTTTCGGCTTCCAGTGATACTCTTTATATGCAACAAGCGGCGCTTGATACCGTCAATGCCGAACCGGATTGCATTTGTGATTCCCGACTGATTTTTAAGGTGAAGGCTGATCCTGCATTCATCAATGCCACGATATTAGTTGCCGTTAAAGGCGGTGATTATGGCTACAGAATGGAAATTGTTAAGGCGTTCCCGCCTGATGAACAGGAACCGCGGGATTCTATTCCTGCCGCGCAGGATAGCGTTCCCGAATCGACCTCGACAGATTTGGAGTTGAATGGCTATGCACGCGGCAAGTGCATGAATAATGACCTTGCCGTGAAGCCTGTTACAAAAAGTGCAGCCTCTGAGCTCCCCGAAGCAAGGCAGATTACTTACATGAACGGCGAAACTGTCTTGACTTTGGAAAATGTGACGGACTATTGCGGAATTGACGCGAAGGTTTCTCAGAAGATGGTCGGCGATACCTTGATGCTTGACTATTACGATGCAACCAGTGTAACCAAGTGCATTTGCAACTTTGATAAAATCGAATTCCTGATTGAACCGGAAAATGCAACTGCCCGATACGTCAAGTTCAAGGATGTTCTGTACTGGGTCAATGTGATTATGTACGAAGTTGACCCTAATTGGAAAGGGTAATTACTCCTTGCTACTCACGAAAAAACAGGTGCTCCCTTTGGAGCGCCTGTTTTACTTATATCCGAAAAAACGGTTTGATCTTTACAGGAGTGCGAAGATCATACCCGGGCGGAAGTACTTACCGGCGGTGTACTTGAGTGCCGTGCTGTGGAGCAGCATGAACAGCGCACTTGCTTCAACCTTGTTGGCCTTGGCGATGCTGCCGAATGCCTTCGTAAAGGCGGGCAGGTTGCGCGGAAGCTTCGGGCTGATGCGGCTGTCGGCAAGGAGGGCGCCCTTCTTCAGGAGTTCCTTGTGCATCTTGTCGGCGGCGGTAGCGCTGAGGCCGAAGGCCTTCACGAGCGCTTCCGGGTGCAGGCGGCAAGAACCGTTGAATCCTTCCGGTGCGGCAAACGGGATGCGGGCTTCTTCGTAGAGGTTGCGGATCATGG
>JAEEGK010021191.1_pt1 | contig 13754 bp, 13 predicted proteins | sample 8958771 | NCBI WGS metagenome assembly JAEEGK01 (sample SAMN16246547, study PRJNA631951) | gut metagenome | biome: gut microbiome; feature: rumen; material: SC-attached | host: Bos | place: Iran: Karaj | collected 2018-10 | reverse complement strand
CGCGGGCTCCGCTGCCGCAGGTTCCGGCGCGGGCTCCGCAGCCTGTGCCGCCTCCGGCTCTTGGACGGGCCCTTCGCCCTGCTGGTCGGCGCCGTCCTGCACCAGGTAGCGGCTGTTCATGTAGCCCTCCCGCCCATTCCAGCGGACGAGGCACCATTCGCCCAGGTCCTCCAGGACCTCCACCTCGGTGCCGTCGGGGGCGAGATCGATGATTTCGGCGTCCAGGCTGGGACCCTCGCGGAAGCGCAGGGCGTCGGCCTTGACGGTGGCCGTGCCGGGCTCCAGGGCGAGCGCCGGGAGCGCCAGCAGAAACGCAGCCAGCAGAATGCCGGCAATGGTGATCCGTGCCTTTTTCATCTGTCGTTCTCCTGCCCTGAACGGCTCAGGCCGTGGTCAGGGCCCTTTCCAGCCACACGGCGCCCAGATCCAGCGCCACGTAGAAGCCTTCCTTTTCCGCCTTCTTCACCACCCGGTCCCGGGAACGGATGTCCGGGTCGGTGAGCTGAAGCTGCACGGAGACCCGCTTGGCCAGGTTCAGATCCTGCAGCGGCTCCGTATCCATCACCTGCAGCATGACGACGTATTTGTCGGACATGCTCCCGTAATATACCAGATTGTCCTTCCTCATGAGAGGACGGCCCTTATAAGTCAGCGTCTTTCCGCCGGACATGACATACCTCCTCGCCGCCGGTCCGTGCCGCAAATGCGGCAGTCCGCCCCGGCTCAGCTCCGTATTTTAACGCGTTTCGCCCCGCTTGTCAAGCCGCGGGGAAGGGGGGACGGAAGAACCTGCGCGGGGGAGGGAGGACGGGAGAACCGCGGCAAAATCAGAAAATGTTTTCTGATTTTGCATAAATTGAACGTGAAGGGGGATTCCCATCCCCCTTCACGGATCCCCCATGCTTGTCGAAACGTCGTTGTTGTACTTTTTTGACGGTCTGCCGCGACCTCCGTGGGAGCCGCAGTTCATTCGTGCCTTACTGTTCCAGATAACTCCGCACGAGCTCCTGCAGAAGCTCGTCCCGGTCCAGATGACTGATGAGCGTCCGCGCATTCTTATAGTTCGTGATATAGGTCGGGTCCTCCGTGATGATATAGCCGACGATCTGGTTGATGGGGTTGTAGCCCTTCACCAGCAGCGCGTTGTAGACGGCGGTGATGATCTCCTTCGTCTCCGTCCGCTTGTCGACGATCCCGAATTTGCGCGTATACTGATCCATAGCGCAGCCTCCTTTGCCGGATGCGGTGAACCGATGGGAACGTGATAATTCAGTATACCCCAAAAATCACGCCGTGTAAAGCTGTTTTCAAAGAATCAGCGGAGCTTTGCCCCCAGCTTTTCCTCCAGCGCCTTCAGGATGCCGCTCATGAGGGGCTCGATCTCCCCGTCGGTGAGGCTGCCGTCCTCCTTGCGGAAGCTGAGGGAGAAGGCCACGCTCTTTTTCCCGGCGGGAATGGGCGCGCCGCGGTAGACGTCGAAGAAGGAGACCTCCTGCAGCAGAGCGCCGCCCGCCTCCCGGATGCAGCGGCTGAGCTCGTGGACGGTGAGCTCGTCGGAGCACACCAGGGCCAGGTCCCGCAGCACTGCGGGGAAGCGGGGCAGGGGCTGATACTGGGGCTCGGGGGAGCGGCGGTCGAAGAGCAGGTCGAAATCCAGCTCCGCGGCCGCGGCGGGACCGGAGATGCCGCAGGCCTTGCGCACGTTGGGATGGAGCTCCCCGAAGGTGCCCAGCACCGTCCCGTCCGCCGCCACGACGTCGGCGCAGCGGCCGGGGTGGAAGGAAAAGTGGCCTGTGTTCGCTTCGTAGCGCACGTCCTTCACCCGCAGGAGGCCCAGCAGGGCTTCCACGCAGCCCTTGAGGGTGTAGAAGTCTGCGCCGTCGCCGCAGACGCCCAGGCTCAGATGCTTTTCCTCCCGGGCCAGGACCTGTCCCGGCTCCTTCAGATAGACCTTGCTGAGATCAAAGAGCTTCACGTCCCGGTTGCGCCGGGCGGCGTTGAGGCTCATGCATTTCAGGATGCTGGGGAGTAGGGTGGTGCGCATGATGCCGGTGTCCTCTCCCAGGGGGTTCAGGATGGCGAAGGAATCCCGCAGGGGATGGTCCTTGGGCATCCCGGCCAGGTCGTAGTCCCCCTGGCCCATGAAGGAGTAGGTCAGAGTCTCGCTGTAGCCCATGTCCCGGCAGAGACGGCGCGCGTCCCGCTCCGCCTGCTGCTTCTCCGTGAGGCCGCCCTGGGCCGTGGTGCCCTTGAAGGCGGTGGCGGGGATCACGTCGTAGCCGTAGAAGCGGGCCACCTCCTCGGCGATGTCGCTGTAGTGGCTCACGTCGCCCCGCCAGGAGGGCACGGTCATCTCGTCTCCTTCGAAGGTGAAGCCCAGGTCCGTCAGCACCTTTTTCATGAAGGCGGGCTCCGTATGGACGCCCAGCAGCCGGTCGATCTTTTCCGGCTCCAGCCGGAGCTTCACGGGCTCAACGTCCCGGGCGATCACGTCGATGACGCCGTCCACCACCTCGCCCGCGCCCAGGAGCTCCACCAGCTCGCAGGCCCGCTCCACCGCCGGGAGGGTGCCCAGGGGATCCAGCCCCTTCTCGAAGCGGGCGGAGGCGTCCGTCCGCATGCCCAGGGAGATGGCGGTGTGGCGGATGCTGGGGCCGCTGAAATTGGCGGATTCGAAGACCACGGAGGTGGTGTCGCCGGTGATCTCGCTGTTCTGTCCGCCCATGATGCCCGCCAGGCCGATGGGCTTAACCGCGTCGGCGATCACCAGCATGTCCGGCGTGAGTGCCCGGGGGCTCCCGTCCAGGGTGGCCATTTCCTCGCCCTCGGCGGCGGTGCGCACCACGATGCGGCTGCCGTCGATGCAGCGGTAGTCGAAGGAATGCATGGGCTGGCCGTATTCCAGCATCACGTAGTTCGTGATGTCCACGATGTTGCTGATGGGGCGGATGCCGCTGGCCCGCAGCCGCCGCCGGAGCCACTCGGGGCTGGGGGCGATCTTCACGTTCTTGATGAAGCGGGCGGTATAGCGGGAGCAGAGCTCGGGAGAGGCGATCTCCACGTCCAGGTAGTTTCGGATGCTGTCCCCGCTGCCCTTCACCCGGGGCTCGGGGAGCTTCAGCTCCGTGCCGAAGGTGACGGCGGCCTCCCGGGCCAGGCCCCGGACGCTGAGACAGTCGGGCCGGTTATTGGTGATCTCAAAGTCCACCACGCTGTCCCGCAGGCCAACCACGTCCCGGATGTCGTCCCCGGGGCGGCAGTCCTCCTGGAGGATGAAGATGCCGTCGGCAATGGCATAGGGGTAGTCGTTCACGGTGAGGCCCAGTTCTCCCAGGGAGCAGAGCATCCCCTCGCTGAGAACGCCCCGAAGCTTGCCCTTCTCGATCTTTACGCCCCCGGGGAGGGTGGACTTGTGAAGCGCCGCGGGGACCAGGTCCCCTTCCCGCACGTTCTGGGCCCCGGTGACGATCTGCACCGGCTCGCCGCCGCCGACGTCCACCTGGCAGATCCAGAGATGGTCGCTGTCGGGATGGCGCTCCATCCGAAGGACCTTTCCCACCACCACGCCGGTGATGTCCTCTCCCAGCACCTCCAGGCTCTCCACCTTGGAGCCGGACATGGTCATTTTATCGCAGAATTCCTTGTCGGAAACCGACACGGCCGTGAACTCGTTCAGCCAGTTTCTGGAAAGTTTCATTTCTGTTTGCCTCCCGTCTTCAATCAAGAGAACTGACGCAGGAACCGTACGTCGTTTTCAAACATCAGGCGCAGGTCGCTGATGGCAAAGCGGCGCATGGCCAGCCGCTCCAGGCCGACGCCGAAGGCGAAGCCGCTGTATTCCTCCGGGTCGATGCCGCAGCCGGCCAGCACCCGGGGGTGCACCATCCCGGCGCCCAGCACTTCGATCCAGCCCTCGCCCTTGCAGACCCGGCAGCCCTCGCCGTGACATTCGAAGCACTGCACGTCCACCTCGCAGCTGGGCTCGGTGAAGGGGAAGTGGTGGGGGCGGAAGCGGGTGACGGTGTCCGGCCCGTAGAGGCGCTTGAGCATGACGTTGAGGGTGCCCTTCAGGTCGCCCATGGTGATGCCCTTATCCACCACCAGGCCCTCCATCTGATGGAACATGGGGGAATGGGTGGCGTCGATCTCGTCCTTCCGGTAGACCCGGCCGGGGGAGATGATGCGGACGGGGGGCTTCTGCTTCTCCATGACCCGCACCTGCACGGGGCTCGTCTGGCAGCGGAGGTGCACCTTTTCGTCCTCCGTGATATAGAAGGTGTCCGTCCATTCCCGCACGGTGTGTCCCTCGGGGATGTTCAGCCGGTCGAAATCGTATTCGCTGAGCTCGATCTCCGGCCCCTCGGCCACCTGGAAGCCCATGCCGATGAAAATGTCCACGCACTCGTCCCACACGATCTGCAGGGGATGCCGGGCGCCCACGGCCACGGCCTTGCCGGGGATGGTCACGTCCAGGGCCTCCTCCCGCAGCTTCCGCTCCATCAGGGCGTTCTGCAGGGCCTCGGCCCGCTCCTTCACGGCCTCCTCGATGCCGGTCCGCACCTCGTTGGCCAGCTGGCCGATCTTCGGCCGCTCCTCGGCGCTGAGGCTCCCCAGCTGCTTCAGAACGGCGCTGAGGCTGCCCTTCTTGCCCAGGTACTGCACCCGCAGCGCGTCCAGCCCCGCCAGATCCGCCGCCTCGCGGATCGCCTTCAGGGATTCCGCCCGGATGTTCTCCAGCTTGTTCTTCATGCTTTCCCTTTCCTCCCGAATTCGTTGTTCGCCGGGCTGCGTCCCGGCACAAAAAAAGCTCCCGCCCAGACTATGGGACGGAAAGCTCCGCGGTACCACCCATATTCGCGGCAAGGCCGCGCGCTTTCAGGGAACAGACATTCCCCCGGCCGATAACGGTGCCTGCCGGCGGCCATTACGCCGCAGCTCCCGGGCGAACCAAACGGAGCGCGGATCGGACGCTTTCAGCCGATGCGTCCGTCTCTGGGAGGCGCGCTGCCCGTTATTTTCCCGTTCATCGCCATTTGGCTCAATATAGCACGAAAGCTTTGGTATTGCAATATCCTTTTTGATGAATTATACTGACAGGTGACGAACGGACAGGGGAACGGAGAGGCGGCGCTATGAAGACCTATCATGATACCTTCGTGGAACAGCTGGTGCGGCGGGAGCGGCCGGGCGGGGAATTTCTGTTCCGGGCCTTCGCCGTGGTCCTGGGGCTCGTCCTCATCGCCGCGGCCTACTGGCTGGCGGGGACCTTTTTCCCCTTCTTCTTCGCCCTCATCGTGATCCTGGAGTTTTTCGCCTTCGTCTATACGGTGAAGGAATTTGAATATTCCTTCATGAACGGGGACGTGGACCTGGACGTGATCCAGGGCAAGCGCCGCCGGCGCACCCTCTGCTCCTTCTCCTGCAAGGAGGTTACGCGCATGGCCCCCTGCGAGGGCCGCGGGGAGCCGGAGGGGGAGTATACCCGGCGGCTGGACGCGGCGGTCTCCAGAAAGGGAGCGGGGCGCTGGTACATCGTCACCGAGCGGGAGGACGGGAGCCGGGAGCTCCTGCTCCTGAGCCCCAACGAGCGGCTCCTGGCGGCCTTCAAGGCCTACCTGGGCAGGAAAATGGAATATACCCTTCCCCCGGAGAATACGGATATGGCAGACTGAGCGGCCATCCGTGCCGCCGGGGAGGCGGTATTCCTGAAAAAAGCGGTTTGCCTGGGCCTGTCCTTTCTCTGCCTGCTGCTCTCAGCCTGCGGCGGCGGCAGCCACCGCTGCAGGGAAGAATTCCTGCGCCTGCGCTCCGGCCTCCTGGGGGAGGAAACGGCCCGGCTCCGGGCCGCCGTCCGGGCGGACTACGGGGAGCGGATCTACGACTTCGTCCTGGCCTACGAGGGCGGGGAAGCGTCCGGCGTGCTCACGGTGGAGGAGCCGGCGGAGATCGGCGGCGTGGAGGTCCTGCTGGAGAAGGACGGCGTGACCCTGCGCTGCGGCGAAGCCCTGCTGGACACCGGGGAGATCCTGCGGGGGCTCAGCCCCCTGGAGGCCTTTCCCCTCCTGCTGCGGGCCTGGCGCTCCGGCTGCGTCACCGACTGCTGGCACGAGACCTGGGACGGGGAAGCCTGTCTCACCGCCCAGTTCGACCTGACGGCGGCGGGGGAAGCGGACGAGACCCTCTGCCGCACCCGCTTCCGTCTCCCGGAGGGGCAGCCCGTCACCGCGGAGTTCACCTGCGCCGGGCGCATAGTGCTCAGCTGTACCTTCCTTTCCCCGGAGGGAGAGGGATAAAGCCGCCGGGGGCCGTATAAAGAAGACGCTTCCGTGGAAGAATCAGATTGCCGGGCATACGATGGATCGGCAATCTGAAAGCTGCGGAGCGTGAGAACAATGCTGGAAACCGTCAGAAGAGGCGATATCTACTATGCGGACCTGAGTCCCGTGGTGGGCAGCGAGCAGGGGGGCATGCGTCCTGTACTTATCGTGCAGAACGACGTGGGAAACCGCTACAGCCCCACCGTGATCGCCGCGGCCATCACGTCCCAGACCGGGAAGGCCCGGCTCCCCACCCACATTTCCCTGGGGGGCAGGACCTGCGGGCTGACGAAGGACTCGGTGATCCTGCTGGAGCAGATCCGCACCATCGACAAGCGCCGCCTTCGGGAGCGCATGGGCAAGCTGGACGAGGATATGATGAACCGGGTGGACGACGCAATAGCCGTGAGCTTCGGCCTGAACGCCGCCGGAAACGGACGCGCCCGCGCCTGAGGGCTGCGAAAGGAAAGAGAGATACAGCATGAAGAAAGCGATACGGATCGTTCTGATCGGCCTGGCCGCCGCCCTGGCGCTGGGCGCCGCCGCCCTGGCGGTGGACGCCGCGGGCCCTGCCGGCACGGAGGAGGACCCGCTGGTGACGCTGAGCTACCTCAACGAGGTCTTCACCGCCCGGGTGACGGAGCTCTTCCGCAAGGACCTGGAGGAGAAGGAGACGGAGCTGCAGACTGCCCTGGAGGAGCGCGTCGGCGCCCTGGAGGCCCTGGCCCCCGGCGAGGGCGGCGGCAGCGCCGAGTACACGGTGGAGACCCTGTACGACGGGCAGACCCTGATCTGTCAGCGGGGCGCGGAGCTCCTGCTGCGGGTGGGGGAGGCGGAGGTCATGGCCGCGGACACCCCCGGTCTGGTGGACACCACCACGGCGGAGAACCTCGACGACGGGCAGTCCCTGGTGAAGAACCACCTGTATATGGCGACCATCAACGGTCACGGCATCCGGGCGGTCGGCACGGTGAAGATCGTGGTGCGCGGCGCGTACGACATCTCCTGAGCCGCGTTCCCAGGCAGCGAATACGGAGGCGGACCGGCGTGTGCGCCGGTCCGGTTTTTTATGGAGCGAAGCGGGATTTGCGGCACCTATGAGATCTGGGACGGAGAAACCCCGGCGGGGGAGCTGGAGATCCTGCCCCAGGGAGGTTATCTCCGCTTCCGCGCCCTGTGCCGGGCAGAAGGCCGGGCGCTGAAGCGCCTGGCGGCGGAATGCGCTGGGCGGACCGTCCCCCTGGGGGTGCTGGTCCCCGGCGGCAGCGGCTGGGCTCTGGACCGGCGCTTCTCCCCGGCGGAGCTGCGCAGCCTGGGCCTCGCGGCCGTGGACCGCTGCGTCGTCCTCTCCGCGGAGGGGGACTGGCAGCCGGAGGAAGCCCCGGAGCGCCTGTTCCGGGACGGACAGCTGCAGACGCTCTGCCGCGGGCTGCGGGGCGCTCTCGTCCGGACGAGGGCGGGGGAAACGGAGCTGGCCGCCCCCCTCACGGAGCCCTTCCCCCTGCTGCCCCTCTTCTGCCTGGGCAGCTTCCGGCGCATTTCCGGCAGGCCCTATCTCGTTTTCGGCGTTCGGGAGGGCATGGCCGCGGTTATTTCCCCGGATACGGGGCAGACTAAGGCCGGTGATCCCAAAACGCTAGTGAAACGGGAGTGAGAACGTGGCAAATCTGACGACCAAGGAGCTCACCGCCCTGGACGACCAGATCCGGCATGAGCAGGTGCTGGTGAAGAAGTACAGGGCCATGGCCTGCCTCTGCAGCGACACGAAGCTGCAGAGCGACCTGAACTGCATCGCGGACAAGCATCAGCAGCACTGCGATACGCTGCTGAGCTTCCTGCAGTAAGGAGGGAAAGAGCATGACGAACCCCAATCAGTGCGCGAATCTCTACGACGACAAGGAAGTCCTGGGCGACTGCCTCGGCAGCCAGAAGCAGATCACGGCGGCCTACAACACTTTCGCCGGAGAATGCGTCGATCCCCGGCTGCGCAGCGCCTTCCTGAACATCCTCGACGAGGAGCACCGCATCCAGGCGGATATCTTCTCCGACCTGAACAGCAAGGGCTGGTATCTGCCCGAGCAGGCGGACAAACAGAAGATCCAGCAGACGAGAACGAAGCTCACCCAGGGCTGAGCCCGAAGGGCGATCCCCCCGCCGCGGTCCGCGGCGGGGGGATCGGACCGGCGTTCAGGGGCCCTTGTATTTCAGGCGCGTCGCTTCGCCGCCCCGCAGGTGGCGTTCGGCCTTGTTCTTCTCCAGAACGGCCTTCACCTGCCGGTACATGGCGGCGCTGCATTCCGGCAGACGCCGGGTCACGTCCTTGTGCACCGTGCTTTTCGAGATGCCGAAATGAGCCGCGGCGGCGCGGACGGTGCCGCCGTTCTCGATGATCCAGGCCCCCAGCTCGCAGGCCCTGTCCTCCATATACGTCCGAATCCTGACCACTCCCCGCTTGCTTCTCTGTGGGAGTATATGCGCCTTCTCCGGCGGGGTATGATGCCGCGGCGCGGGGCAGGGGAGCGCCGGAGGTTTTTTCCCCGTTTTTGAGGAAATTCCCGCCGGATGCGGAACAAAGCGGCAGATATTGCGTCAGATAAGAACGGGCCGCAGGGTCCGTCAAAAAGATCGCGGAGGGAACCATGAAAAAGACGAAAAGAATCCTGACACTGCTCCTGGCGGCAGTCCTGTGCCTGAGCCTCTTCGGCGTCATGGCGGGCTGCAGCAAGAAAGAAACGCCCGATCCCGCCAATTCCGCCCAGCCCGGGGGCGGCGGCAGCAGCGGCGGAAGAAGCGGGGGAAGCGGCAGAAACAGCGGCGGAAGCGGTACGCCCGCCCCCGATACATACGTGTATACGTCCAAGCTCGTCCCCTTGAAGGGCGACATGGCCAAGGCGAACGGCATGAACGCCGTCGCCTATCGGGACGGGCGCATCCTCGCCTCCGCCTACGTGAAGCTCCGGGACGAGATACCCGAGGGCGTCACCCCCGAGTGGGAGGATCAGTACGCCGTCTACGGCACGAAGCTCTTCTGGGTCGACATGGAGGGCAATATTCAGGAGCTGACGGGGTATGAGCCCCTGCCCATGGACGGAGAAGGCCCGTATATGTCCGGCGGCACCTACATGATGAGCCTTCGCATCACCCCGGAGGGAAAGCTCGTCAGCATGGAGGAGCGCTACACCAGCACCTACACCGGCCCCGACGACGTGGAGCTGTATACCGACGAGTGGTATCAGAAGGAATACTATCAGTACATGGAGTATAAGGACGAGTATTTCGTCCGCTTCCTCGGCGAAGACGGCACGGAGGAGGGGATCGTGGACCTGTCCGCCGTCATCGCTTCGGTCCAGGATGAGGGCGGCTACTTCTATCCCAACTACCTGGCCGTGGATCAGCAGGGCCGGGTCTATATCTGCGGCAGCCAGATGATCATCGTGATGGACGCCGAGGGCAGCGAGCTCAAGCGCATCCAGAGCGACAGCTGGTTTGAGAGCATGGTCTGCCTGAACGACGGGCGCGTCTGCGTCGCTTATTACGGTGACACCGGCGAGGTGCTCGCCGCCCTCGATCCGGTGACCCTGGAGATCGACAAGGATCAGACCTATCCCGTGACGAACGCCTGGAACCTGAGCGTTGGCGGCGGAGACTACGATTTCTACTACACCAACGGCTCCAACCTCATGGGCTACAAGCTGGAGACGGGGAAGGCGGAAAAGGTCTTCAACTGGATCAACGCCGACGTGGACCCCTCCAACGTGAATATGCCCTTCGTCACGGAGGACGGGAAGACCGTCCTTCTGCAGACCGAGTGGAGCGGCAATAATACCGAGGCCGTGACCAGCCTGGTGACGGTCTCCCGGGTGCCGGCCTCCAGTGTGGAGCAGAAGACCGTGCTGACCCTGGCCTGCATGTATCTGGACTGGAACACCCAGCGGATGATCGTGCAGTTCAACCGCTCCAACCCCGATTTCCGCATCGAGCTCCTGGATTACTCCGAATACAATACGGAGGAGGACTACAGCGCCGGGCAGACCAAGCTGAACACCGAGATCATGTCCGGCAAGGTCCCCGATATCCTGAACCTCAGCGGGCTCTCCGCGGGCAAGCTGGCCGCCAAGGGCATCCTGGCGGACCTGACCCCCTATCTGGACGCGGACGAGGAGCTGAAGGGGCAGATCTTTGAAAACGTGCTGGACGCCCTGCGGAGCGAAGGGAAGATCTACCGCACCGCCTCCGGCTTCAACGTCAACACCGTCATGGGCGCGGCAAGCGTCGTAGGGGATACCCCGGGCTGGACGCTGGAGCAGTACAACGCCGCCCTGAAATCCATGCCCAAGGGCTGCGAGCCCTTCAGCCAGGGCATGACCAGGGATTCCATCCTCTCCTGGGGCCTGTCCCTGGAGATGAACCGGTTGGTGGACTGGTCCACCGGCAAATGCGCCTTCGATACGCCCGCCTTCACCGATATCCTGAAGCTGGCCGCCCAGTTCCCCAAGGATTTCGACTATGAAAACATGGAGTGGGAGGAAGAGACGGAGCGCATCGCCTCCGGCAGACAGATGCTGATGCAGGTCTGGCTCTCCGATTTTGAGAGCATTCAGATGTACGACGCCATCTTCGGCGGCGACGCCACCTATATCGGCTTCCCCACCAGCGAGGGCGTGGGCAGCATGCTGCAGTTCAACGACGAAGGCTATGCCATCTCCGCCAAGTGCCCCTACAAGGACGCCGCCTGGCAGTTCCTGCGGGAGATGCTCACCAGCAAATACCAGGAGGAGAACGTCTGGGCCTTCCCCACGAACCGGGTAGCCTTTGAAAAGAAGCTGAAGGAAGCCATGACGCCGCAGTACATGATGGATGACAAGGGCAACTACATCCTGGACGAGAACGGCGAGAAGATCGAGCAGGACCGGGGCACCTGGGGCTGGGGCTCCCTGGAGATCCGCATCAAGGCCCTGACCCAGGCCCAGGCCGACAAGGTCATGGAGCTGATCGAGGGCGCGACGCGGGTGGCAAACTACGATGAGGAGCTCACGCAGATCATCACCGCCGAATGCGAGGCCTTCTTCGCCGGACAGAAATCCGCCGAGGACGTGGGACGCCTTCTCCAGAGCAAGATGACCATCTATGTGAACGAGCAGAGATAACCGTGACGGAGCGGCCCTCGGGCCGCAGACAACAACCGGGATGCGGAATCACCGCATCCCGGTTTTTGCTTGTCCGGTTCACCCCGCCGCGCCTCCGGTCCGCCGCTTTGCCCAGGCGGCGTCGTCGTAAAGAAAGCGGAGATGCTTCAGCCCCCCGAAGCCCACGCCGAAGACGTAATCCTCCGTGGGCCAGGCGATCTGCCCGCCCCGCAGGAGCCTGGCGCAGCCCTGGGAGAGGGGGTAGACGTCGCCCCGGAGCAGGACGGCGTTCTCCAGGGCGGCCAGGATGTCCGGGCGGCTGAGGGGATAGCCGGTTTCGCTGCAGCTCAGCTCCAGGGTGTTCCCGTCCCCGTAGGAGACGGTGCGCGTCTCCCCGCAGAGGATGGCGTACCAGTCCCGCACGGAGGCGGTGAAGGCGGCGCGCTCCCGGGCCTCCACGGTGAGCTCCGCCGCGTCCAGGTCCCAGGAGAGGTCGCAGCGCAGGTCGTCCCGGAGGTAAGCGCCCATCATGCCCACGGGGTCCAGGGCGTTCCCGGTCCAGCCCACGCCGAAGAGCAGGTCCACCCGGTTCTCCCGAAGGGCGGCGTAGGCGTCGGCCCCCAGGTCGTCCAGGCGGGTCAGGCGCAGCCGCCCCTCCAGCACGGTGCCCTTCACCGCCTCGGTGAACTGCCGCTGCAGGAAATCCCAGCCCCGGTTGTAGTAGTCGGAGGCGGCGTTGGGGATGCCGACGCAGAGCTCCACCACATCGTCCCCGTCCATCAGCCCCGCCTGACAGGCGTCGTAGTAGGCGAGATTGACGGCGGTCCGGGCGGTCTGCAGATCGTATTCCCCGTCGGCGTGGAGGGCCGCCACCCGCTGCCCCTGCTCCGTCCGCCGGTAGGGGACGCCGCTGCCCGTATCCCCCAGGATGAGGGGGGTATAGAGGGTGCAGGCGGGCAGGCTCCTGGGGGAGACCTCCCGGCAGAAGGCCTCCCGGTCGATGGCCAGAGCCAGGGCCCTGCGGAACTCATAGCGGGTGAGGATGGTCTTGTTCACGTTTTCCCCCGCGGCCGCCTCCGCGGCGGCCAGCCCCTGGGGATCGGGGTTGAAGAGCAGAAGGTAGACGGCGTCTCCGGGGACGGTCAGACAGGCGTCTCCGGCCCCCAGGGCCGGAATGCTCTCCGTCCCGGGCACGCATTCGTCCAGATACCCGGCCAGGAACAGGGCCAGCCGCTCCCCGTCCTCCGGCAGATACCGCCCCTCGACCCGCGTCGCCGGATAGTATTCCCGGCCCTCTCCGTCCCGGAGGCCGAAGTAGGTGGGATTGCGGAGCAGCACGTAGCGGCTGTCCGGCGTATACTCGGCGAGGATGTAAGGACCGCAGCTGAAGCTCGTCTCCACGGAGGTGCCGTAGCCGTTATAGCCCCGGTCCCCCTCGCCGGAGGCGCAGCGCTCGTAGAGCGGGGCGTACACCAGCCAGCAGTCCGTGAGGGCGTAGCGCAGGCTGAAGCCGTCCAGGGGGGCAGACAGCACCAGCACCAGCTCCCGGGGGCCGGGGGCAAGGATGCCCACGTCCTCCCAGCGCGCGGCGGGGGCCGCGGCGCTCAGCACGAAATAGGCGCTCAGGGTCTCCTCCGTATCGCCCCAGACGGGATTGCCCATGGTCAGGGTGCGGAAGAGGGAAAGGCTCTCCTCCGTGAGGGGCACGAGGCCGTCCCCGTCCATGCTCCCCAGGAGCTCCGGCCAGGAAGAGAGGTCGAAGCAGTCCTCGCCGTAGGCGTCCACGTAGAAGCGCAGGGTCTTCCCATAGAGCAGGTATTCCAGGGGATAGTCCAGGGCCAGGGAAACCGGCTCTCCCTCCGGCGTGCGGTAGATCCCGTCCTCGCCGGGGGTCAGGTCCTCCAGGTTCCGGCGGTCGGCGAGCATGTTTTCCCGGTGGATATAGCTCTTCTGGTCCCGGTATTCCCGCGCCCCGGCGACAGCAAGGCTGCCGGCGCAGAGGATGTCCGAGCGGGGGAAAGACGCGGCCGGGTCCAGCAGCCGCCGGGCGGAGTCCACGAAATCCGAAGCGTCGATGGGGGTGCCGTCCTGCCAGCAGAGGTCATCCCGCAGGGGGATGCGCCAGGCCCTGGCCGTATCCCCGGGCTGCAGGCCGAAGGAGCCCAGATACCGCTCCGTCACGTCCTCCGGCTCTCCGGCAGCCATGCAGGGAACGAGACGGCAGCCGTCTCCGGCTTCGTTGAAATCAAAGGCGAAAAGCCCCGCGCTGAGACAGCTCAGCAGCTCCGCGTCGGCATTGGCGGCGAAGGAA
>JAEEGK010021184.1_pt1 | contig 13756 bp, 11 predicted proteins | sample 8958771 | NCBI WGS metagenome assembly JAEEGK01 (sample SAMN16246547, study PRJNA631951) | gut metagenome | biome: gut microbiome; feature: rumen; material: SC-attached | host: Bos | place: Iran: Karaj | collected 2018-10 | reverse complement strand
AAACAATTCAGACAAAAATTAATATTTTATTAATATATTCATTTTAATTTTATTTATTATAAATACTATATTATATCAATTTATTTTACTTATCATATTTAAATATTATCAAAATAAATAAAATAAATATGAAAAAATATTAAAATATCAAAATTTCATATATTTATAATAAAAAAGAGGTTTATTTATAAATATATATTACAAAAATTATAATAATTTAAATTAGTTATGATAAAAATTTATTATTAACTTTAATTATTTCCTACTAAAATAATCTTTATTATTTAAAATTAAATATCTAATTAAAATAAAAAGACATTATAAAATAAAGATTATATCTTAATATATAAATAAAAAAATATTATATATAATTCTAATTAAAACATTTTCAATAATAAAATGACTTCAAACAATACAAATGCATTAAAAAAAATGAATAGTGAAACAATAGAATTAAAATTCAATAATAATCAATTAAAAAAATTTTCTTTAGATAAAATAGAAGAAGAATCACATATAAATCCAACAACATTATATAGAAGTTTAAGTTTAAATATTCCAATAAATTTTGTTCCTCATATTAAGCCAAAAAAATCAAATATAAAACCAAGCCCAATGCTACTTAATTTAAAATCTGATTTTTTATTTAATAAAAATTATGAAAAATTAGATAATTTAAATGAAATTTCTGCAAGTTTAGAAGACGAAAATTATTCTTTTTCTTCATCTGATTTATCTGATGAAGAAGAAAATAATAATTTCAATAATAATTCTGAAAATAATTTAGAAAATAATATTAAAAATAATTCTGAAATTAATTTTGATAATTATAAAAATCTAAAAATAAATAAAGAATCTTACAAAAATATTCCTTTAATTAGAAAATCAATGAATAAAATTAAATCAAAAAGTAATAATATAAAATATAAAGAAGCAGAAGAAAATATAAAATCTAATTTTAAATTAAATAATTTTGAAATTAAAGGTTTAAAAGAAAACGAATTGGATTTCAATAATACTAAATATAATAAAATTGAATTTTATAGAAAAAATTCTTATCAAAATAAAGGAAATTCAATTTTGAATATTTTACAATTAACATGTAATAAAAAAAATGAATTATGTCAAAATAATCTTTAAACAAATAAATAATTATTTTTTTGTTATTTTGTAGTAATTTTTTTATTTATTGTTTTGTTAATAGCTTTTTTTGAACTTTTAGATAATACAATATATATGAATCTATATTAAAAATAAATAAATTATATATAAATAAACTCTGATTTTAAAATATTTAAAAATATCTTTATTTAAATAACAATAAAAATTTTAAAAATTAATAAATAATAATAAAAATCCTTTTTTTAAAAAAAAGAAAGCAATATCTAAATAAATTTAAATAAATAAAAAAAACCATTAAGCAATATGTTGAGGAGTATCTAATTTTTCATCAATTTTTGCTAATAATTTTTTAAATTCTTCTAAAGTTCTTTTTTGATTTTCTTCTCTTTGTTCTTCAGCACATAAAATATTAGGGTTATTAACTTTAATATTAGTAGTAGTATTATTAATAATATTTTGATTACCAGTAGCATTTAAATTATTATTCATTTGAATATTATTATATGAAATATTATTATTCATTAAACTATTATTTAAAATATTTTGATTATTAATTGGAAAATTAAACATTGTATTATTTATGAAGGCACTTGAATTTAATCCTCCTCCTTGATTATTTAATAAACTCATATTTTGTAACTGATTTTGATAATTTAATTCAATTTGACTTTTTTCTAATTCTTTTTCAGAAATAATATCTTTTAAAGATTTATTTTCTTCAAATAAAGATCTTTCTTTATTTTTCATTTGTTTTAATATATTTTTATATTTTTTTTCTAAATTTTCATTTTTCATAGTTTCTTTAAATAAATTAGCTTCAATATTATAATATTTATCTTCAATTAAATCTTTTAATTTATTTAATTGATCAGTTGCAATTGATAAACTTTCAGTTAATTCTGCTTTTTGTGATTCTAATTCATTTTTTTCTTTCATTAATAAAGTTAATTGGTCTGAATATTCACCAAAATTATTTTGTTTATTTTGTTCATAATTTTGTATATCAATATCTTTTTGATTTAATTCTTCACTTAATTGTTCAATTTGAGTTTTTAATTGTTCTATTAAAATATCTTTATTATTCATTCCTATTTTATATTGTTGACTATCACTTGTTAACATTTCAATATTATGATTTAAATTTAAAATATCTCCTTGTTGTTCATTTATTTTTTCTTTATATGTATTTATTTCTGATAATAAATTTGCATTTTCTTCTTTTAATTCTACAATTTGTTGTTCTAAAGATTCAATTCTATCTTTTCTTGTATTTTCCATATAATAAATTTTCTTTTCAAAATCATCTATTTTTTCTTGTAATCTTCTATTATCTTTTTCTTTTCTATTTAAATTTGTTGAATGTTCATAATCTTTATCTTCTAATTGAGTTTGTAATGATTCAATTTCTAAATTTTGATTTGAAATATCATATTTTAGTTTTTCATTTTCAACTTTTATTTCATCTAATTTTTTATTTAATTTATTTATTTCATTTGCAAATTCATTTTTTAATTTATTTTCTTTTTCAGAAAACTTTTGATTTAATTTTAATTCTTTGTCTGCAAATTCATCTTGAATTTCTTTAATATGCATTTCAAAAAATTTAGCATTTTTTAATCCAGCTTCTGTTTTTTGTGTTTTACTTTGTTCATTTTTAATTAAATTTTCATAATTTGATAATTTTTGTCTTAATAAATCATTTTCTTTTCTTAATTCATTATTTTTTTCTTCAAATTTAATAAATTTATCTTTAAAAGTAGTAATTAAATTAACAAATTCTGAAATTGAATTATCTTTTGCTTTAATTACTTCTTGCATTTTACATAATTCATTTCTTAAAATATTATTTTGATTTTCAGTTTCCATACATTTTTTATTTTGAATATCTTCATTTTTTATAGTTAATAATTTATTATCTGGAATACTATAATTCATATTATTTGAATTTTGTCTTGAAATTGAGTATCCTGTATTATTTTTTCCTAATAAATTTATATTTTGAGAATTCATTATTGAAGGTTTATATCTTTGATCATCTATATCTGAATCTGTTATTTGAGGATTTAATTCATTATAATTTTGCATTTTTTTTTCAATTTTTAAATTTTTATTTTAATTGAAAATAAATAATGTATTGGTTTTTTATATATTTTTTTATATGAAAAGATTGCTTTATATTTTTAAATTTTATTTTAAAATTTAATTTTTAATTTATTTGTTTATATTTATTTATTTTATATTTTTATATTTAATTTTTTTTATTAAGTATAAATTTATTTTTGTTTTTATTATTTTATATTATTTGAATAGAAATGGAAATGGAAATTGAAAAAGAAAAAGAAACTAATCCAGATATATTTTTAGATGAAGATGATTTAAAAGAAAAAGAAGATAATCTTTCAAAAAGTGAATCAATAGAATTAAATGAAATAACAATAAAAGAAAATGATTATTTAATTGTAGGATGTTATGGAAATGGTTCTGCTTTTATAAAAGCAGCATTTTTTAAAGAAATAAAAGAACAAAAACAATCTTTTAAAATAAAATTTATGTCAAAAGGTAAAGATATAAATAAAAAAAAAATATTATTTTCTGAATTATATCAAATAAATTCAAATGGGAAAAATATATTAATTCTTTTAACAAAATTTGGTATTTTAATAGAAAATGAAAAATATTTATTAAATTATTTTAAAGAATCAAATATAACATATAAAGAAATAATATGTTTTGATTCTTTAACAATAAATAATTTTTATTCAGAAAAAAAAATAGAACAATGTTATTATATTAAAAATTCAAAAGAAGGAAAAAATGAAAGTAATTGTAATAAATTACCAATTCCTAATTCACTTTCTGGTTTTTGTGCTGATATTTTATGCAAAAGTGAATTTGAAAATATACCTTGTATTGTTTTTATTTCTGTTTTTGGACAATATGATATTGGATTTGATAGTATTTCTATTTTTGAAAATGCTGTTAATAAATTTGACTTTTTATGTGGAAAAATTAATAAAGAATATTTTGATAAAAATAATATTGATAGAAATATAGTTAAAAGTGTTTTTAATGAATTTAATTCTACAAAAAAAAGTTATTTTAGTTAAATAAATTTAATAAAACTAATTTTTTTATTTTTTTTTATTTTTTATTTTTTGACAACATCAAAAAAATATAAAAATTAATTTAAAAATATTATAAAAACGTTAATTTTTTTTTTTTATTCTATCTCATTTATAAAATATAATATAAAAATAAAAGATAATAATAAAAAAAGAAATGCAGGAAAATAATATTAAATCAGATAACAATAACACTCAAGAAGAAAAAATAATAAATGATTCAAATATAAATGCGAATCAAATGGAAAAAACTAAATTTTTCCAAGATAATGAAAAGATATTAAAAAGTAAAAATTACATTTCAAAAGCAAGTTTTTTTTCAAAATCATTACCAGAATCTCCAAGTGATAATTCAAATGATGAAACATCATGTTTAACAAATAAAACATATAATAATTATTTTAATAATTATTCAAATAAAAGTAATTTACTTTATTCATAGTAAAATATATTTATTTAATATTATAGTTATAATAATAATAATACAAACGAATATTTTGATTTTGAAAATAATGATGATAATGAAATAAATTTATCTTTTTTAACTTCTTCTTCATTATTTAGTATAAATGATAAAAATCAACAAATAAAAGATAATTTATTTTCATTAAATTCATCATTTATAAGTAATATAAATCAACCTATTTTTTCATATGAAAACCAAACAAATAATTTCAATATATATAATAATACTATAAATCAAGAAGACTTTGAAGCAATAAATTCTATTTTAAATGAAAATAATCATCAAAAAAATCAAAATTATTGTCATTATCTTCAATTAAAAATAATTTCAAATCCAAAATATTCAAATAATATATTATATCATTTTCTTATTCCTAATATGCTACCACTTATAAATAATATATATGGTAATTTAATTTATCAAAATTTTATTGAAGTTTTAGAACAAAATAATTTATATCATTTAATTAATTTCATTAAAATTAATTTTATTGAAATATCACATTCTCCAAATGGAACAAGAGTAATACAAAAATTAATAGAAAAAATATATCAAAATAAATCTTATAAATCATTTATTTTTTTTTGTCTTATTGAAATGATTAAAGGAAAAGTTTCTGAATTAAGTATTGATGAAAATGCAAATCATATTATTCAAAAATTTATAATTTATATTCCATCCCCTTTTAATAATTTTATTTATTATGAAATATGTCAAAATTTTCTTTCAATTTCTATTACAAAATATGGTTGTTGTGTTATTCAAAAATGTTTAAATAATGGAACAAATGAACAAAGAGAAAAATTAGTTTATTTAGTATTACAAAATACATATTTCTTAATTAAAAATCAATTTGGAAATTATATTTATCAATGTATTCTTTTTTTAAAAGATGATAATATAAATATGAAAATGGTTAATATTATTTTTCCTCATATTATTCCTCTTTGTAAAGAAAAATATTCATCAAATGTAATAGAAAAATTATTTGATATTCAAAATGAAAAAATTGTCAATTATTTAATAAATTATATTTGTTCAAGTCAAAAAAGAATAATTGATTTAATAACTGATAAATATGGTAATTATATTATACAAAAAATTTTATCTGTTTGTAATAATAGAGAAATATTTATAGGTATTTTAGGAATTATTGCTAAAAATATTAATGAAATAAAAAGTACTCCTTTTGGTAAAAAATTAATTGGAAAATTAATTTCTAAATATCCATATCTAAATGAAATGATATAAAAATAAGTGTATTTAGTTGGTATTTTTTAAAAATAATTTTATATCTTTAGTTGTATTCTTTTAACTTTTAAATAAATTATGTGTTTGTAGAAATTTTTTAGATTAATGATGGAAGGTATTTACTATATTGTATATAATAATAATTTCAAAGTCTAAATAAAGGTATTTTTTATTATTAATTAATTAAATATATTTAGAAATAAACATTAAGAAACTATAAAATAACTTTTATTTAAAAAATAGAAAATAGTAATCATTAATATAATGTTATTAATTAATCAAATAAAAAAATATTTAAAAAATGGTTTTAATTTAATAAATTTAATAAAAGAATTTACAAAATTTTTTAATCGTTATTCTTCTAAAAAATTATGAGCCAATGCAGCAACTTCATTAATATTATTTTGCTCATTTTCATTTAAATTAGATTGATCTATAATATTTGTAATAGAATTATTATTTAATCCCTCATATAATTTTTGTTGATTTAATTGATGTTGTTTAATCATAAAAGAAGTAGAAATATCATTATTATTAACATTATTAAAACTTGTATTTATATTTATTTTTTTATTTTGAGTTGTATTAATATTTATATTAGAATCGTTTTTTTTTAAATTAGATTTACTTTTTTGTTTATATAAAAATGATTGTTCATTTTCTGCTTTTAATAAATTTAATGTATTTCTTAAATTTGATATTTCAATTGTTTTTTCATTTAATGTATTTATACTTTCTTTATTTTTATCTATTTTACTTTGTAAATCATTTTGAAGTTCTAAAATTGTTTTTTTATTTATTTCAACATTATTATATAAATTAGTATATTCTTCATCTGCTTTTGTAAATTCATCATTTATTCTTATTCTTTTTTCTTTTAATTTTATATTATTATCTCTTAATTCTTTTATTATATCTTCTTGAGTTAAATAAAAATTTTCATTTTTTAATTTATCATTTATTAAATTAAAATATTTTTGTCTCATTGTTTTTTGAGTATTATAAATTGTATCATAATTATCTAATTGTTTATTTAATTCATATATTTTATTTTTTGAAATATCAATTTGTAATTTTAAATCTTTTATTTTTGAAGTTTTTAATTCTAATTGATTATAAATTACTGAATCCACATGTTGTTTTAATTCTAAAACATTTTTTTTTAAATCTTCTAATTTTGAATTTAATCTTTTATTTTCTTCTTTTAATTCTAAATTCCTAGTTTCTAATTGAGACTTTTTTAATTGAAGTGGATTTATATTTTGTAAATTTGAATTTTGTTCTGATAATAAATTAGTAACTTCCATTATTTTTTATAGAAATTATAAATAATATTTTTAAAATTTATAATACAATACTATAATACTTTAAAACTTATTAAAAAACTTTAAAAATATATTGTTATAATACTCAAATAATATATTATATTATATTACATTAAATATTATGAATCGATTTTTGTAATTATTTAGAATAAAAATATACAATTACAAAAAAGACAATATAAATATTATTATATTTTCTATTTCTTTTTCTTATGATTACTAAAATTTCTATTACTCCCTTGATTTAAATTTAATTTAAATTTTTTTGTTCTTCTTATTGCAGAAGATATATCTAATCTAATTAAAGGTTGTGTAATATTTTTTTTTGTAGGCTTAAAATATCTTAAAGTATTATATTTTCTATCAAAATCATCGTAAGCAAGTGGATTCAAAAAATAATTATTCTTATTATTTAAATAATTGTTATTTTGAAATAATGAATGCACATTATTATTTAATTGAGAATTATTTGCAGTTAATAATTTTAATGGTATTTTTTTATCTTTTTCAATTATTTTTTTTTTAAATTCCTTTTCAAATTTATTTTTACTTTTTTTATATAAAACATTTTTTTTCTTATAAGAATTAAAATTATTATAATTATAAAAATTGAAAGAATTGATATTATTACTTTGATTTAATCTTGTTGTATTTATTGTAGTTTCATTTCTTAACAAAAGATCAATATCATAATTTTTAGAATTAGAATAAGATAATTTACTTGACATATAATTTTTTGACTCTTTATTTCCTTTTGAATTAATTCTACTATAAAATAAATTACCTTCAGAAGAAATATATTTTTTATTTTTTTCTCTTTGAAAAACTTGATTGTTATTATGGTTATTATTTGCAGAAAAAGGTCTACTTATTTTTTTAATACAATTAATTTCATTATATTTTAATTTTTGATTTGAATTATTGATTTTCATTCCATTATATTTTATTTTAATATATTCCATTGCATATTCTCTTTGTTTATAAAATAAATTTAAAATAATATCATTTTTAACTTTTTGTGATTTAATTAATTTTTCTTCAATATTTGGACTAATATTTAATAACATTTTAAAAAAAGTAACATTAATTTGATAAATAATAGAATGATTACTTTTACAAGAAATTGTAAATAATAATTTATTATTATATACACAATTACTTAATCCAATAATATCATTTACTCCAAAAGTTTCTAATTTTATTTCTCTTTTAATATAATATTCTTTTATATTTTCTAAATCATTTATATAACTTAATTTATTTTTATAAGAAGAACATTTTAATATTTGATCTATTTCATATAAACTTTTATTTGCTTTTGTTTCAAATTCTCCATTTTGAATAAAATAAATTAAATGTTTTTTTTCATAAGATTCATTTTCAAAATACAATATTTCTTTATATTTACAAATTTTTCTTTTAAAATAATTTGTATAATTTCTTAAATTATTATATTGATCATTATTTTTAAATAATGTTAAACTTAATAAAAAATTCATTTTATCTTTTCTTGTTTTTTCACTTATTTCTTTTAAATTATCATCAAAATAAATCATATTAAAATAACCTAAATCAGTATCTTTTGAAGTAATAACAGTTTCAATTCTTTTACTATTATTAAAGTAATTTATATCTGATAATCCTTCTCCAAATTTTTCTCCTTCATTTAAAATTTCTGCAATGAAATAATTTGAAATTAAAATATCTTTTTTTTCTATTGAAAATAGACTTTTATCATTTTCGATTTTAATTGGTTTAATTCTTTTAATATAATCTTCACATGATATTTTTTCATTTTCTCTTTCAAAATTTTGAAAATAATTTTTTATTATTTTATTTTTATCAATAAATTTAAAGGTTTCTATTATTTGATTTTGGATAGTTAAAACAAAATCAATTTCTTCTTTTGTTTCAAATGGTAAAATATTTTTTAAATTATTTGATAAAAAACTTTTTCTTGGTTGAAAAGTATTAACATTTTTAATAGGAGAAGTATTTTTTAAATATTGAGGTATATTATTTTTATTATTATATAAACTTTTTCTTTTAATTGAACCAAATTTTGATTCAATTTTATATTTATTATTCATTTTAATATTATATTTATTAATAGTTAAATAAGCTCTTTTAATCCAAATATCAAAACTTTTTTCATTCATTGGATACATATCATTATTTTTATTTAAAGTTTTAATTAATAACGCTTTTTCATTATATTTTCTTAAATTAAGTAAATAAAGAAAATATTCAATTTGATTTAATTTAACATATTCTTCATTAGGAACTAAAATAGTAACTTTTCCTTTTAAAATTAAATAAAAATTATCAATATCATCATTATATTTATAAATTATTTTATTTTTTTCAATAAATTTATGTTTTAAAGTAAAAGATAAACTTGAAAAAATGTCTCTTACATTTTCTTTTTTAACTTCTTTAATTCCATGAGCAAATGGATTTAAATTCATTAAAAAATCTATTACTACTTGATTTTCATTAAAATTTCTATTTGGATTTTTAAAGATTTCAAGTCCTTTTTTATAAAATTGTTCTCTGGATAAATTTGCATATTTTAATCTAAAATTTTCATTTCCATGTAATGCAATTCTTTTTTTTTTTTTTATTGGAGATTTTATAAATTGTTTTGGATTAAAGAGAGAAATATTTTCTTTTTTATTTGATTCTATTAAACTGTTTATTGAGTCTAATTCTGATTCTTTAGATTCGTTATTTGAATTTGAACTTTTATTACTTTTATTTTCTTCTTCCATAATGTTTTTTTTTAAAATTATTGATTGTAAAAAAATTTTTTTTATGAAAATTTATTATGTGGTTTTTTATTATTCTGTTTATTTTATATTTTATTATATAGTAATTAATCATTTATAATTTGAAAAATGATATTATAATTATAAAATAAATCAAATAAATTAAAATTTAAATAAAAAAAAATGAATACTAGAAATAATCAAATATTAGAAAGGATAAATATTTTAACAAAAGATATAATTTTATCAAATTCATATTCAAATGATAATATAAATAATAACTATGACAATGAAATTATACAATCAAAACCAACATTTGATTTTAATCGACAAGATTCCTTAATGTCAAATCCAAAATTTAAAGAAAAATTTTATTCAATGTTTTCTGAAATTTCAAATAAACCTTTAATAAAAAATTCGAGTAATAAAATAAATTTAAGTCAAAATGAAAATCTTTCTCAAAATAATAATAATATATTATTCAATAATGAAAAAAGGGATATTTTAAATAAAAAAAAAGAAGATATTTTAAATTTATTAAATCCATATGAATCTAATATAAATAAAACAAAAAATAAAAATACATTAAAAAAAATTCCTATTAATATTAATAAACATTTTATTAATAATGATGATGTAAAATTTTCTGACAGAGTAAGAAAAGAATTAAACAAGGTTTTATATAAAGATTTTCCTCAAAATAATTTTCAATTTGATGAAGAAAGAGATTCAGTTAATTTAAAAAATAAAAATAGTGATTTAAATCATAAAAGAATTAATACTTCTTCTTCAAGTTTTAGAGGAAATAATAATATTAATAAAAAGAAAGACAATAATTCAATTGTTGATACTATTCAAAAGTTAAAAATTCAATATGGTATTTGAAATAATAATTTTTTAAATTTGAAATTTTAATATATAAATCTAATTTAATTTCTTTTGAAAAAAATAATATTTTTAGAATTTATTAATTAATATTAATTGAAATTTTAAATTTTTTAAATATTTAAAAATATAAAATAATTTAATAAATTTAAAATAATTGATTATAGAAAAAAATTAAAATTATCTTAACATAAATATATAATGTATTAAAAGATATATATATCAATTAAAAATAATTGAAATTTTTTCTTTCACTTTTAAAATTTGAATTATTCATTTTTTTATTTTGTGTTGAAGAAATTCTATTACATTGAAAAATAGAATGTTTTAAAATAAAATTTTTTTCAGCAGAAATATTATTTCTTTTTTTATTTTTTTTATTTAAAAACATACTTAAAACATCAAATTCTTTTCCTTTATTTTTTTTTAAAATATTATTTTTTTTACAAGGGACAGTTTCAGCATTTTGTTTATAACATAAATTATGATTATCATATTTTTTTTTTAAATGAATTATTTTTTGATTCTTGCATAAAATATAAGAAGTCTTATTTTCAGTACTTGCAGAACTTTGTTGAGAAATATTATTACTTATACTTTTATTTTCAATTATATTTTTTTGATTATTACTTTTATGACTTTTATTTTTAAATTTATTTTTATTTTCACTTTGATTTCTTGATATTGGAATTTGATTTATTAAACTTGAATTTGATTTATTTGAATTATTTATATTTCTAATTGGAGATAATTTTTTTAATATTGATTCTTTATTAAATATTTTTGAAAATTGCTGTTTAAAATAATTTGAAAATTTAGTTTTAATATCATTTTCATTATTTAAATTTAATAAATTTTTTTTAATTGTTGAATTGGAATTTTTTATTTGAGAAAAACTTTTTGAACAATTATCTTCAATTTCTTTATTTATTATACATTTATTGACTAATATTTTTTCATTATTATTATCATTTTTAAAAATTGAATTTTTTAAAACATTATTTTTTTGAATTTTATTTTCATTTTTTTCAATTTCATTTTTTTGATTTTTATTTTTTTTATTTATTTTATTTTCTTTATTATAATTACTTCTATGAGGACAAGATTCATTTATTTTATTTTTTGCAATGATATTATTTAAATTTTTTAAAGAATAAATAAAATTTTCATTATTATTATTACAACTAATATTAATATTATTATTATTAAATTGATTTCTACTTATTCCTTTATTGATTTCATTTTTTTTTAAATTATCCATTATAATATTGCAAGAACTATTTTTATTATTATTCTTTTTTTCATTTTCAATTTGTAACAATTTATTATATAAATCTTTATATTTAAAATGAGCACCATATTCAAAAAAATGATTTTCTTCTATTTCATCTCTTTTATTAAAATTTCTTTTTTTCCTATCATTTATATTTATCATTAGACTTATATATTTTATTTATATTTAAAAAAAAATAAAATAAATACTAATTATTTATTCTCAAAAAAATTTTTTTTCATTACTTTTTCTTTATTAACAATTTCTTCACTTCTTTTTCCTTCATTAAAATAAGTAAAAGAAGGTAAAATAACATTACATTTTTCATTTCTTGAAATGGTTCCATAAAATTCTTCATGTTTATTTTCATTAAAATAAACTTTAATTCCAAATTTATTAATATCAAAACTTATTTTTGGTTGATTAATATAACACTTAAAAATAATTTCCATTGCTTTTTTTATAAAAATAATAATATCTGTATTAACTCTTTCATTTTTACCATTTATATCTAAAACATTTTGTATGTCTTCCATTATTTCTCTATAATTTTCTTCTTTTACTAAATTATCAATTAATCTTTTCCAATCAACTTGAAAAGAATTTTTTAAAATACAATCTAATGTATTTCTTACATTTTTATCTTTAAATTTTGAATCTAATTTTTCTTCTATTTTAATAAAATGATTTTTTAATATATTTTCGCAATTTTTAAATATTTCTCTATAAAAAAATTCTACTCCTTCAATTTCAAATTCATCAAATAAATATTTTTTAAAAAAATTAAAACAATCAATTTGTAAAAAATTATTTATATTTGATTTTAAAGTATCAAATGAAGGAAAAGAATTTCCTTTTGATTTTTGATGTATTGAAATATGAGAACGAATATTAGATTTTAAAATTAAGATTTCATTATATAATTCATTATTTTGTTTTTTTAGAGTTATATTTTTATTTTTTTCAAGTTTTAATCTTTGCATTGCTTCTCTTAATTCATATTCTTCATGTTGAGTTAAACTTTTTGGAGTTGTTTTTTTTTGGAAATTATTATTATATCTTGAATATTTGTTATCCATTTTGAAAATATTTTTTTTTTTGATTTAAAATTAAAATTTTTATTTAAATTAATGGTATGAATTAAATTTTTTTTTTTCATTATTAATTATTATTTAAATTATAATTTTTTTTATTTTAATTTTGTTTTTTTTTATTTTGAATGATATTTATAATTTATAATTAATATCTTTTTTTTATTTATAAATTATTCTTTGTTATTTAATTATTACTATTTATTATTTAAATATTAATAATTAAATATCTTATTTTATTTTTTTTTTATAAAAAATATTTTTCTTTTCTTCAAAAATAAGAATACAAAATTTTCCTTTACTGATTAAATAATTAAAACAAAGAAATAAAAAAAATTCAAAAAAAATTAATTTTTTAAAGCTTCTTTAATTTTATCAAGAATATTATTTCTATTTCCAACTTTTTTTTCATAATCTCCTTTAATTAAATCTCTTGCAAAAGGATTAACATTT
>JAEEGK010021183.1_pt1 | contig 13756 bp, 4 predicted proteins | sample 8958771 | NCBI WGS metagenome assembly JAEEGK01 (sample SAMN16246547, study PRJNA631951) | gut metagenome | biome: gut microbiome; feature: rumen; material: SC-attached | host: Bos | place: Iran: Karaj | collected 2018-10 | reverse complement strand
TAATAATAATAATAATAATAATAATAATAATAATAATAATAATAATAATAATAATAATAATAATAATAATAATAATAATAATAATAATAATAATAATAATAATAATAATAATATTTTTTTTTTCATTATTAAAAAACACATAATTTTCTATCAAATTTTTATAATTTTATGTATTTTATCAATAATTTACGTAAAACGTAAAAAAAATCCTTTAAATTTAAACACCGATTTTATTCAAAACGATTTTTATCGAAAATTAACATCGAAAGAGAATTTTTTATTAGAAATTTTGAATCAAAATTACAAACAAAATATTTTAAAAATTTTAATTAATAATAATTACATTGGAAAATGGAAATCAAATAAAAATTCATTTAAAATTGGAAAAGTTTTTGAAGGAAAAATTCGTTTTAATTTTGTAAGAGCGATTGAATATGTGAGTAAAGAAGAATCATTAGCGATTATTTTTCAAGCGTTTGAAGAGAATTTTATTGACAATTGGTTAATGATAAATAGTTTTAGTAAAATAAAAGAATTGAAAATTTCTGTTGATGAAAAAGAAAATAGAATTTATTTATTTAATTCAAAAAATGGATTTTATACAACATGTGAAAAAGGAAAATTTTTTGATTTGATTAGAACAACGTTTCAAATATGTAATACGAAAATTAATATGAGTTTTCCGATTAAAAATCAAATTATGAAAAATAATTTTTCAACTGAAATTGTAAAAATTATTGATGATAATAATTTTAATGTTAGTTATGATTGTGAATGTGGATTTAATTTTGAAATAAAATTGAAAAAAATGGAAAATGAATTTGAAAATAAAAATAAACAACTTTTGAAATATTGTTATTTTTCAATTATTGAATGTATTTTTTATTATTTTTTTACTACTTTTATTAATTGTGAAATTAATAAAAATGAAAATTATAATAATTCAATTTGTGTTTATTTTTTAATGATTAATATTTTATGGCACAGTTATAATACAATTTCGAATATAAATTTCGGTTTAAAATTTGCGAATTATATTTTAAATTTTTTTTTAATTTCAATGTTTCAATTATTTTCTTTTGCAATTTTTGATTTAAGATTAATTTACACTTATTGGAAATTAAAATTACATCAAATTTCTCAAAGAGAATATTTAAAACAAAAAGTTAAATATTACATTGTTTTTTTTTTGTTGTTTTTCTTTTCTTTTTTTACTTTTGGGGATTTTTATTATAATTATAATTATATTTTTTTTTCGAGTTTTTTGATTTGGACTGTGCAAATTTTTTATAATGTTGTTACGAATAATAAAATTATTTTTCCTTTGAGTTATATTATTTTAATCACTGTGGATAGATTGTATATTCCTGTTTATTTTAGAGGAATTAAAAATAATTTCTTTCAAACGAAAACGAATTTGATGTTTGTTTTTTTGATAATTTTATTTAATATAATTTGTATAATATTTTTATATTTACAAATAAATTTCGGCCCAAGATTTTTTTTACCCGAAAAATATCAAGAAAAAAAACTATTTAATTACAAATCAAAAGAAGATTTATTAAAAATTAACAAAGATTTCATAAAAGAACAATGTGTGATTTGTTTATTAAATTTATTTAATAATAATAATCAATTTATTTTAACTGATGAAAATAACATTAATAATTCAAATAAATTAGAAGTAATTGAAAAAGAAAATAGTTTCAATTCATTAAAAACAAACGACACAACATTAAAAAATTCCGAAAATTTATCAGTTTTAGAAACAATCGTAAAATCAGATTTTAAAATATTAAATAAAAAAGAAAAAAAACAAAAGAAAAAAATAATTTTTTTATTAAAAAATATTATAAAAATAATAAAATTTTTAACAACAGAAATTTTATTTAAATTTTATAGAAAAAAAATAAAAAATCCAAAAAAAATGTTTATTTTAACTCAATGTCATCATGTTTTTCATAGTGATTGTTTAGAAATGTGGTTAGAAAGGAAAAAAATTTGTCCGAATTGTAGAAATTCTTTGAAAGATTAAAAAACATTTTAATTAATATTAATTAATAAATAAATATAAATATTTATATATTTTAATTATATAAATAAAATATAAAAAATTTATTCTTCTATTGAACTTATGTTTAATTTATCTTTTTTTTTCTCATTTTTTTCTTTTTTCGTACAAAATTTGTACAATTCATCAGAAAAATTTTTTAGTTTTTCTAAATATTGTTTAATCATAAAATTTCCAGTATTTGAAATATCATAAGAAATTGATTTTCTTGTTTCAGTTCTAATACTTTCTCTTTCGGTTTCAAATTCAGTTGTTTGTGTTTTAATTTCTTCTTCTAATTGAACTAATTGTTTAGTTAAATCAATAATTTTTTTTTCATTTTCTGTGATTTTTTTATCTTTAATTTTTATTGATTCTTCATAATTTTTTATTTTATTTATTAATTCATTATTATTATTTTTCAATGTTTGAAATTGTTCTTCTAATGAATTTTTTTTAATTTCTAATTCTTCTTTTTTTTTATTTATTTCTATTAAATTATTTTCTTGATTTTTTAAAAAATCGTCTTGTTTTTCTTTATTATTTTCATAATTTTTTAGTTTATTTTTTAAATTTTCGATTTCATTTTCTTTTTTTGTAATTTCATTATTTAAAATTGAATTTTTATTTTCGATTTTTTTAATTTTATCATTTAATTTTTTAATTTCATTATTTGCTGAATTAATTTTAAATAAATTTTCTGAAATTAATAAATTTTTTTTATTAATTTCATTTTTTGTATTATTATTATTAATTTCTTTATTGTTTTTTAAATTAAGAATTTCTTGTTCTTTTATTGTATTTTCATTACGAATTTTTTCATATTCATCTAATAAATTTGAATATTTTTCATATAAAGAATCTTTTTCATTTTGAATAGAATTTAATTCATTTTTTTTTTCTTGAATGTTAATATTTTTTTCATTTAAAATTTTTTCATTTTCTTCGTTTTTTATGTTAAAAATTTTAATTTTTTCATTTAAATTTTTAATTTCGTTGTTTAATTTTTTAATTTCGTTGTTTTTATTTGTAATTTCTAATAAATTTTTTGTTTTATTTTCTATAAAAGAAGAATTTTCGTTTTTTAATTTTTCGTTTTCGGTTTTTAATTCGTTGTTTAATTTTAAATTTTCTTGATTAATTTTTGAAATTTCTTGTCGTAAATTATTATTTTCATTAAGTTCGTTTAAATATTTTTCTTTAAATAAATTTAATTCATTTAAATTTTCATTGTTAATTTTATTATTTTTTTCAAATTTTTTTTCAATTTCGATTATTTTTTTTTCATTTATTTTAAATTTATTTTGTAAATTTGAATAATTTTCATTTTGATTTTTAATTTCTTCATTTAATTTTTTAATTTCAGAATTTTTAATATTAATTGTTGATAAATGTTCATTAATTTTTAAATTTAAATCATTAATAATATTATTATTTAATTCTTGATTATTTTGATCATTTTTTTTATTATTTTCTAATAAATTATTATTTTGTATTTGTAAATCATTATTTAATTCATTTAAATTATTAATTTCATTTTTAAAATTTTTAATTTGATTAATAAATTCATTAATTTTTTTTTCCGAATTTTTTTTTTCATTTTGTAAAATAATCAAACTTAAATTTAATTTATCATTAAAAATTTTTAAATTATTTTTTTCAGATTCGATTTTTTTAATTTTTAATGTTAATTTTTCATATAAATTATTAATATCATTAAATTTATTATTAAAATCTTCTTTTTCATTTTTTTGTTTTTCATTATTAATTTTTAAATTATTTTCAAAATTTTCATTTTCAGTTTCTAAATTAAAAATTTTTTTATTTAAATCATTTTCTTTTTTTTTCATTTTTTCAATTTCATTTTCTAATAAATTAATTTTTTCAATTTTTCCTTGAAAATCAATTTCTTTTAATTTTAAATTATTTTCTAAATTTTTATTTTTTTCTTGAATTTCTTTAATTTCTTTTTCTTTTTTTTGAATATTAAATAAATGCGTCGTAATTTTATTATTAAGATCTGTAATTACACTTTGTTTTGTGTCTTTTTCCATTTTTTCTTTGTTTGATAATAAATCAATTTGATTTTTTAAGCGGAAATTTTCTTCTTGTAAAATTTCATTTTCATTTTCATTTTCATCGAATTTTTTTTTTAAATCATTGAAATTTTTGGTTGAATTTGAATTGTTATTTTGAAGTTTTTCTAATTCGGAATTTAAATTTTGAATTTCTTTTTTTTTTGAATTAATTTCGATTTTTAAATTTTCAATTTCGGTTTTTGAATTTGTTATTAAAATGTTTTTTTCGTTTGAAATTTCGGTTATTTTATTTAAAAAAGTTTGTTTTTCGTTGTTTAAATTTTGAATTTTTTCTTTTAAATTTTGATTTTCTTCGTTTTTATTTAATAAATTTTTATTTTCAGTTAATAAATTTTTATTTTCATTTGATAAATTTTTATTTTCAGTTGATAAATTTTTAATTTCTTTTTTGTTATTTTTAATTTCGTTTTCATATGATAAATTTTTATTATTTAATTCATTGAATTTATTTGCCATTTCTTCAATATTTTTCATATTTTCTTCATTAATTTTTTGTAAATTTTTAATTTCTTCTTCTTTTTCAATTAAAATATTATTTAATTCATTATTTTTATTATTATTATTTTTATTTTCTAAATTTTGAATATTTTTTTCTAAATTTTTTATTTTTTCTTCAAAATTTTTATTTTTATTCTGTTCGATTTTTAAATTATTATTTAATTCATTAATTAAATCATCTTTTTTATTATTAATTTCATTATTTTTTTGATTATTTTCTTTAAATAAATTAAATTCATTTGTTATTTTTTCTTTTTCTTTTGAATTTTCTGAAATTTTGTTTATTAAAATTGAATTTGTTTTTTCTAAATTTTTTATATTATTTATTAAATTTAAATTATTATTTTCTAAATTTTGAATATTTTTTTCTAAATTTTTATTATTTTTTTCTATTAAAATATTATTAATTTCATTAAATAATTTTAAACATATTAATTCAGTTTTATTAAATTTTTCTAAATCTTTATTATTCATATTATTAAAATTTTCTTTTAATTTTTTGAATAAAAAAATGTCATTTTCTATTGAATTTATTTTATTTTTTAAATTTTCTTGATTTTTTATTATATTTAAATTTTTTTCTTTAATTTCATTAATTTCTAATTCAATTTTTTTTTTCTTTTCATTTAAAATTCTTTTCATATTTTCATCATTACATATTTTTAAATCATTATTATTTTTATCATTATCATCAAGATTAATTTTAATTTTTATTTCATTTTGGCTGATTTTAATAATTAAATTTGATAAATCTTTATTTAATTTTTTTTTATTATCTTTTAATTCATTAATTTTATTATCAATTTTATTAATAAAATCATTAATCGAATCTTTATTTAAATGATTATTATTTTCTAAAGGAATAATTTGCTTTTCTAAAAATTCAATATGAGTATTTAATTCATCAATTATTTTTTTATAAGTTTGTTCATTTTTTGATTGTTTAATTTCATTTTCATTATTTAATTTATTAATAAGATCTGTAATGCTATTTTGTAAATCTTCTTTTTCTTTTTTATTATCATTAATAATTTCATTTAAATTTTTTATTTTATCTTTTAATGTAATATTTTCTTTCATTAATTTATCAGCTTCATTTTCTTTTTGAAGTAAAATTTTATCAACATCTTTTAAAATACTTTCATATTCATCCGTTTTTTTATTAATCAAATTATTATAAAAATTCTCCAATTTTTTAATTTCTTTTTGAAAAGTTTCTTTATCAACACCCGAATTTTTTCTTTTTTTCACATCATTCGCCATTTCAAACTTATTTTCATCATTAACATTATTACCATCAATTTGATTAACAATCGAATTTCTTTGCAATTCAACAAAAACTTCGCCATTTTTATATTTTTTCAATTCAATACAAACTTTATCATATTCAATTTTAAGATTCGTATAATCATCAGTTAATTTATCAAAATCTTCTTGTAATTTAATACAAAGCGCTTGATAATCAACACTTTTATTAATAATTGGTTTATTTTGAACTTTCATTGCTCTCAAAGCGAAATTCAAACTCGAAAAAGTTTCATCTTTATTATAATTCGAAGGCGACAATGTTACAATCAAACTCGTTTTTGCATTTCCGCCCAAACTTTCTTGTAACAATCTCGTTAATTTACTGTCTCTATATGAAACATAAGTTGTTTTAGATTCAGTTAAAGATTGAATACAATTTCCTAAAATTAAAAGCGAATAATTTATTTTTTTTGCTTCTTCTAAACGCATATTTTGAGCATTTGTTTTTTTTACTCTTTCACTTCCAGCTAAATCAACTAAAAACAATGTTGATTTTGTCATTACTCGTTCGGATTTAATTTGTTCATTAGTTTCCTTTTTTAATTCTTCGATTTTTTCTTTGGATAAAATTATATTTTTTTCTATTTCTACTATTAAAATCGCATGCGATCGACTTGAATGACTATTCATTTTTGTGCTTTCAGTAATACGATTTTTTTCGCCTAAATGAAATAAATTTTTACATTCTTCATAAGAATTTACTTTGTCTTTTCTAACACCATCTAAATAAACTCCGCGTTCAGAATCTTCTCTAATACGAATTTCTTTGTTTTTTGGTTCTAATAAATCTTGAATACTTTCTAAATAAATTTGAATAAAACTTATTGAAATGTTGTATTTATGTTCTTTGTCTTGTTTTATTTGAGAAAAAATATAGTCAAATGAACGTGGAATTATTCCTTTATATGTTTCATTGTCAAAGTCACCTACCATTGTGAATGTTTTTCCCGTTCCGGTTTGACCATAAGCAAATATTGTTCCGTTGTAACCTTTTAAAACTGAATCTACGACGCGTTTTGAGGAGTTTTGAAAAATTTCTTCCTGATTTGATTTCATTGGGTAGATTTTATCGAAAGTGTATGTTTTTTTTTCTATGTCTTTTTTGACTATATATGTTATATATATGTTATATATATATTTTTACTTTGAAGGGTGTTGGTTTTTAGGTCTATGGCTTCGATTGGGGTGGAGGAGTCTTTTATTTTTTCGTCCTCGTTGAAAGGACGGATTCGAATGCTTACTTGAACACGTTCGATTTTTTTGTCATGCTTCATGAAAATAAATAATTTTTTTTTTTTTATAAATATTATTAAATAATATTTATTAAAAAATTAATTATAATTTTTTATAATTAAAAAATATTATTAATTAATTATTAATAATAATATTATATTAATATTATTATAAAATAAAAAGAATAATAATGATAAATAAAAAAAAACTACAATACATTGAAAAAATAATAACAAAACATTTATTTTTTATTAGTAACAATTTTTCCTCTTCGCGATTCCATTCCGAAAAGTTTATTAGATTTTTTAGATTCCGTTCTCGAAATGACATTATTATTAGAATTATTATTATTATTATTAGGATTATTATTATCAATTTGAATAATATTTCTTAAATTATTCGCAGAAATTTTTTTATTATTAATAGAATCAATAATTGGATTAAAAGTAATATTTTGTTTTCCTCTTCTTTGAAAATTAAATCCATTATTTTCAAATTTAAATTTATTATCAAATTTATTCGGAATTTTAATATTTTTATTATTATTATTATTATTATTATTATTTTCTTTTCCTTTTTTAGAAATATTCATAAAATCAGTTCCATCTTTTTGTGAATTTTCAATGAATTGTCGAGCAGAAAATTTTCTATTATTTTTATTAATATTTGGCTTTAAAATTTTCGCATTATCAAAAAAAATTTCACTATCATTATTTGGTTCTATTTTACTAATATTCGTACTAATCATAAGTTCTTTAATTTCATCCTGCGGCAAAATATTATTATTATTATTAACAGTAGAAATATTATTATCAACACTCGAATTAGTTAAAATATGATCGTTGCTATTGTTTTGAGCAATACTCGTCATTGTAATTCCACCATTGATGTTATTAATAGTAGAATTATCGAATATTTTTTTTCCTGTGTAATCATACAAAGTTCCACCATCATTTTTAATTAAACTGTTGTTGTTAATTCCTGTGATGTGAGTAATGTTTTTATTTAAAATTGATGATTGATCACCCTGAAAATTTGTTGAATTGCCTAAAAATAATGTGTTTTGTGTTAAAGTTGGTGGATCGAATTCAAAATCTTTATCGATGTTCATTGGAGAGTTTATTATTGAATTTTTATTATCGTTGTTAAATTCTAAATCTTCTTCATATTTTTCGTTTTTCAACTTGTTTATTAAATTATCTAAACCTTCAGTGTCATTTAAAATCCGACTGAAATTAATTTCATCCTCTTTTTTAATATTAATTAAATTATTCGGAAGTTCTTCTTTAGTTTTTATTGTTAATTTCACTGAATTTTTCAGAATTTTGCTTGAATTATTCTTATTCGTTAATATTATACTATTGCTAGTATTAACCTCAGAAAATTCATAAGGAATATTATTAAATCGATTGATATTATAATTATATTTATTAAAAAATTTATGACTCAACAAATTATTCGCAGTTGCTCTTTGATTAGGGTCCCATTTTAGCATATTTTTCATTAAATCAATAGCATCTTCAGATGCACCTTTAATAACATTTTCCAACGAAGAACCTTCATCAATTTTGGGTATTTTAAAGTCTATTTTTTTCGCTAATTGAATACCCTCACTCCAAGTTTCATTAGAGGGCGACCCCAAAATAGTACATATTTTTATGAACACCTCTTTTTCGTTGCTACCTAAAAAAAGGGGGGAAGGGTGAAGGTACATCTCCGCCATTATACACCCCAATGCCCATATATCAATTGGGGAATTATAGTTGGTGGATTTTAATATACATTCGGGGGCTCGATAATAGCGAGTTGATACATATTCTGTGTAAGGCGGAATTGAACGAATTTCTCTTGCGAGACCAAAATCGGCGATTTTTATTATTTCGCCTGTGACTAATAAATTTTCTGGCTTTAAATCTCTGTGAAAAAAACCGTATTTATGCATGAAACTTAAACCTAGTAATGTTTGATATATTACTGAACGTATTTGATTTTCATTTAAGTTTTTTATTCTACTTCGTTCTTTCATTAATTCAAATAAATCTTTTTCCATGTATTCAAAAATTAAATTTAATATTCCTGTTTCTTTTATGTATATTATTTCTTTTAATTTAATTAAATTTTTTATTCCTTTGTATGTGCTTGTTGATGCTGCTTCTTGTAGTTTTTTTAAACTTTTGTATTCACGTAATTCGACACATTTTTCCCAAGATGAATATTTTTTTTTTAGAACTTTTATTGCCACTAATTCACGAGTTTTTTTTTCGATCGCTTTGTAAACGTCCGCGAATGTTCCTCCTCCTAAACGAGTTAGAATTTCATAGTTATCCATTATTTAATAAAACAGGTTTAAATTATAAATAATATAATAATTTGTTTTAAATTATTTAATAATAATTTTTTATTTTTATTATTATTAAAATTTATTTTTATTAAATTTTTTATTTTTTATTTTTTTATTAAAATTTTATTAAAATTTTATTAAATTTTTATTAAAATTTTTATTATTTATAATAATAATATTAATTTAAATGGGAATTTGTGAATGTTCTGAAAATAAAAACTCTAAAAAAAATCATAATTTGAAAAGTTATTTTTATACAATAAATCCAAAAAATTCAATAGTAACAACAAATGTGGCTCCGAAAGGTCCATTAAAATTTGACTGTAGAATATTTAATTTTCAAGCATCGAATCTTTTACCAAACAGACATTATTTAATAACAGTAAAAATATTAGAAAAAACATTCTATTTAAAATCATCTTCACAAGGACCAAATCCAATTTTCGAATTAGATGAACGTTCAATAATAGAAATTAATTTTGAGCAATTAAAAAATTCTTATGTAACAATTGAATTATTTTCTTTTAGTAAATCAATTTCGAATGAAAATAATAATAAAAAATCTATTGAAGAAAGAATTAATAATAAAAAACCAATTTCTATTTTATCTGTTGATTTTTTAACTATTGTCATTGGAACGAAACATCATGATATTCAATTGTTAAGTACGAATGAAAATAATGAAATTTTGGGTAGAATGCAATTTGATATTTTATGTGAACAAATTGAAGAAATTACTATTTCTTTGAAAAAAGTTCATGTTAAATTAAATTATTTAGTTAGTAATTTAGCGTGTTTTAGATTGAAATTTTTGTATGAAAGAAATTGTAATGAAACGTTGTTTACTTTGCCTGTGGCCAGTAAAATTAATCAAAAAGATAATAAAACTGAATATTTTTGGAAAGCCTCAATCGAAGACAAAGACACATTAAAAATAAACAAAGTAATTTTAAACGTAAATGAATTATTTTGTTCGAATTTAGAAATAATAATATACGAAACAAATTTTTCATCCGAAGGAAACAGTAATAACAAAATGGTTCAAATAAAAAACACAACATCTCAAGAAGAAATTTTACCAAACGAAACTTATTTCAAAAAAATAAAAAAACGTTCAAATTCAACATTTGAATTGCATAGTAAAACAACTTCATTAATCGAAACAAAATTTTTAGAAAACGAAAATAAAAACGATTATTTAATTTTACTTCCAAATTTTAATGAAATTGGTTATTCAAGATTAAATTTATACAATTTATTAAGCGAAAAAACTTTTTCATTAAAATACAACGTAAAAAATTATTTTCAAAAATTAAGTTATTTATATTCAAACGACACAGATGAATTAAATTTAAGCGGAGAACAATTAACATCAAAAAGAAATTTTATTGATTTAGATTTACAAAAAGTAAAAAGTCACAAAAGCGAAATTAACATTTCAAAAAGATTCAATCAAATTCAAAATAGTAAAAATTTAACTGAAAATGAAGAAAAAAAAAATAATGAAAATAAAAAATTAAATCATAATATTGTATTAAAATTATTTGATGATTGTTTAGAAATAAATTTCAAAGAAGATGTTTTTTGTAACGCAAAAAAAGTGGGCGAAATTAACGGAATTTTAACAATAGAAAACATTCCACTTTTAAAACAAAATCAAATCGGTGTTCATACTGAAAAAGGTTTAGATTTAAGTTCGAATTTTTATTATAATTCTCCTTTAACAAAATCAAATTCATTACCAAAACAAATAAAAGAAATTCAATTAGCTTCAATAAATTACAGTCAATGTATTTTAGATTTCACTTTAAAACAAAATTCATATTCATACAAAGAATTAAAAAATAATTTAACTTTAGTTTTAAAACATATAAAATCTATTTTATTAGAAAAAGATTTCATATCAAAAATTGATTATGATAGAATAAAATCAGCTCAAATTTTAATTAATTTGGGCATAAATATTATAAATTCAATGGATGGATTTGGAAAAGAACAAAGAGAATTATGTTTTGATATTTTAATATTAATAAACAATAGAAAAGAATTGACATTAAGAAGTTTATCATTATTAACTAATATTGAAAATAATAATAATAATAATAGTGAAAATAATATGAAAAAAAATTTACAAATTAATGTTATAAATTCGTTTTTAGAATTTATGAATAAATCTTTAATTAATGCTTTAAATAAATTAACGAATAGATTTTCTGATGAACAATCAACAAATTTTATTTCTGAATATTTAGCAATTTGTTATTTTAGAATTCCTACTTTTCGTTATTGTTTTTTAAAGGCGATTTTTCCTAATTATAAAGTTGATGCTAATGAAATGAATATTTCTTATAATTATGTTATTGATTGGAATGATTTGTTTTATTCGAAAATTAAAAAAATTAAAGAAATTAAATTTGAAGAAAAGACAAAAAAATTGTTAGATGAAATTAATTCTCTTCATTGGAGAGAAAGAATATGTAAAAAAGGATTGGGATTTTATAGTATTATTGCGAGATTTGAAAATTATTTATTTTCGGAATTTGATAATAAAGAAGATGTTTCGTTAGAACATGTGCCAGGAATTAATGAAATTAAAAAATCTATTATAGATGAAATTGAAAAAAAACCTATTTCTTCAATTAGTCCGAATTTAATTAAATTATTAAACATCTTCATTTACAATCCCAACGACGTAAACGACTTTTTTAAAATAATCGTAAACCGCACGAATGGCTACGACACATCAAGCGTGTTTACTTTAATAACAATTTTAGACAGTTTTTTTGAAGCAAGTATAAAAAATAAAATGCCATCATTTGGCTACAAATTCGACTATAATTTACTAAAATCAACATTTACAATAATATTAGAAATTGACAATGCTTTATGCATAGCAAAACTTTTGTGGTTTTATTATAAACACAGTCATCGAATGAGTATTATTCATTTAGCTGAAGTAATTTCAGAAATTTTTCAAAATAAATTTTATTTTTTATTTTTTCATTGGAGTTGGCAAGTGAGAGAAATTTTTCATCATTATTTATTATACATAGTTTCATATAAAATAAAAAATAAAAATTACTTAAAAGAAAAAGAAAATCTCATTGAACAAAGAATGACAACATTAAAAAAAGACGATGAAGAAGGTTTTTATAAAGCATTTCATAATGATTATTATCAAAAATTAAAAATTCAAATATTAAAACTTTATTATGAAAAAGCGAGAATAATCGAAATGTTTAAATCTAATGTTAAAAAAGAAAATTTAGACCCAACTTATCAAACAACAGGAGGATTCGATCCTAATGTTTATAATAAATTATGTAAAAATGAACAAGATAGTATTGTTGAATCTATTATTCAATATGAAATTACAGAAAAAAATTTTAAATCGTGGGAAAAAGAAAATAAAGGAAATGAATTTCCTGTTTATCCAGTTCTTAATGTTTATCCTCCAAAAGATGATTATACTGAATATTCTTCACAAAGTTATGATAATTGGTAATTTATAGTAAAGTTAATATTTTTATTTTAATTAATTGTAGTGGAAATTATAAATAATATAAATATATATTTTATAATCTTTAATATATGTTTTATATATTAATATATATATAAAATTTCTATTTCATTATAAAAAAGTTTATTTTTACTTTTTTTTATTGTAAATTAAATATAAAAATAATTTAATAAATAAATAAAATGACAACTGAAAATACTCTATGGATGGGGGATGTAGAACCATGGATGACAGAATCGATAATAATAAAATCATTTCAATTTTATAATTTCTATCCAACAAATGTCAAATTTATAAAAGATAAAAAAAGAGGAATAAACAGGACATATTGTTTTGTTACTTTCAAAACTATCCAAGAAGCTACTAACGCATTAATTAATTTAAATGGAAAGTCATTACCTTCAACAAATGCTATTTTTAAATTAAATTGGGCTGATTATCAATCAGCTTTTACTAAAGCTATATATGTAGGGAATTTAAATTTAAATGTTGATGATAATGATTTATTTAAATTATTTAATAAATATTATAAATCAGTTCATCATGCTACTGTAATTAATGATAATGGTATGTCAAAAGGATATGGCTTTGTTATTTTTAAAAATGAAGAAGAATATTTAAGAAGTTTAAAAGAAATGAATGGTCATATTTTTTTTGGAAATAATATAAAAGTAAAAGAACAAAAAAAAAAGATAATGAAAATAATA
>JAEEGK010021182.1_pt1 | contig 13756 bp, 10 predicted proteins | sample 8958771 | NCBI WGS metagenome assembly JAEEGK01 (sample SAMN16246547, study PRJNA631951) | gut metagenome | biome: gut microbiome; feature: rumen; material: SC-attached | host: Bos | place: Iran: Karaj | collected 2018-10 | reverse complement strand
TTATTATTATTATTATTATTATTATTATTATTATTATTATTATTATTATTATTATTATTATTATTAAAACTATTTTGATTTGATAAACATTGTGTGCTGCTTCCTCCTCCATTAGAAATTTTTTTATTTTCTTGCGTTATTAAAATATTATTAGATCCTCCATTGCTTTTTCTATTTTCTGTATTATTTATAATATTAACATTTGAATAATTTAAATTACTATTACATTTATTTAATATTAAAATATTATTTTCTTCTCTTGAATAATTTTTTTCGTTTTTTTTCTCATCGAAACTCAAACCATTCATTCCATATTTATTAATTAAATCCATATAATTATAATTATATCCATTCATAATATTAGAGCAACTTTTTCCGTTTGGATTGTAATGATTATTTTTATTATTATTTTTATTTTTGTTGTTTATTTTAATTACTTTATTACTAATAAAATTATTGAAATTATTATTATTATTTTCTTCATCGAAATTATTATTAATAATCATACTTCCTGTTTCATTAATATCATTAATGTCATTAATATTATTATTAATTTCTTCTTTATTAATCATTGTTCCTGTGTTTTCTTCGAATTCTTCTTCTTCTTCTTCATTTTCTTCTCCATTTTCTTTAATAATCATGCTATTAAATTCATTATTATTATTATATTCATCATTTTGAATATTAAAATTCTCAAGCGAATCTTTTTCATTTCCGCCGCTATTAAATTCATTTTTTTCAGTTATATTATAATTATTATTCTCATCATCGCATATATCATTTTTCCCTTCATTATTCATCGCTTTTCTAAATTCATATATCATATCTATATTATCCCTCACCATTTTTTCCACAAATTTAGAGCCCCTATCATTTTTCACTATAAAATTATGAGATATAAGTTCTTTTGCACTGGGTCTATTTTCAGGTTGAAAAGTGAGACATTTACTAACGAAATCATTAAATTCTATAGACCACATTTCAGGATTACTTAATCCTTTAGGGGGGTTATTTATAATCTTTTTCATAACTAAAAAAGTACGTACTTCACTATATGGGGGCTCCCCTTCCGCAAGTTCGATACATGTTATACCTAAACTCCATATATCACATTTGCTATCATATCTATTTTGAGATATAACTTCGGGGGACATCCAATAGGGGGTACCTATTTTTGATACCTTTTTACTGAAACTGTGCATGAGTTCTGCGCTCACTCCGAAGTCACCTAATTTCGCATATCCGTTGTTTGAAAGTAGTATATTTCCTGCTTTAATGTCTCTGTGGATTTTTTTTTGCTCGTGGAGAAAAATCAAACCTTTTAAGACCATTGATATTATAGATGCTATTTGTTGTTCGTTTAAATTTTTGTTTGATATACGCATTAAATCTAAAACACTTCCTGCGTCGCAGTATTCGATTATTATCCATATTGTTTTGTTTTTGAGATATGAACCGTAGTAGTGAATTATGTATGGTGAGTTGCATTGTTTGAGAACATTAATTTCTTTTTTGTTGGATTCTAAATTGTTTGTGTATAAACTTGAAATTTTTGCGGCATAAATTTTGTTTGTGTATCGGTCTTGAACTTTGTAAACTATTCCGTAATTTCCTTGCCCGAGTTTTTCTAAAAGAAGAAATTTATCTTCTGGATCAATGTTTTTTTCTGTAATGAAATCGTACATTTTTTTTTTTTTTTTGAATGTTTTATTTTTTATTTATTTTTAATTTTATTTTTAAATTGATTTTTTTATTTTTTATTTTTTTTTATTATGATTATTATAATAATAGAAAAAGATTTAAATTTAAATTAAAATTTTTAATTAAAATTTTTATAATTTTTATTTTTTTATTTATAAATTAATTATTATGAATCAAAATAAAAAAAATTTCACAGAAAACCAACAAAAAACATTAAAAAATCTTGAAAAAAAATTACTTCAAAAATTATATTATGATCTTTTTACATCTCTTCAAGAAACATTCAAAACGCACAATTTAACATTCGAAAATTTCATATACGAATTTCAATCTGAAATTCATTCGCTTTTCAATTTTTCTTCAAATGAATCTTATTTAACATTATTAGAAAAAGTTTCAGAAATTGTATTAAAAAAATATCCTTTAATTCCTGATTTAAAAAATTTTTCGCCTTTGCAAAAGAAAAAATATTATTATGATTTGAAATTAAATGATGATTGGACAATTTTAAATAAATATCAAAATGAAATTTATAAAGAAGAAGAAAGTAAAAAATTACAAGAAATTGCGAATAAAATGAAACAATATTACAATGATTTAAAAGAGCAAGAAATTAATAAAAAAAAATTTGAAGAAGAAATGAAAAATAAAAAGAACAAAATTAAAAAAGAAATTGAAAATGAAGAAAATCAAAAAATTATGAAAGAAAAATTCAAAAATAATATTAAAATTAAACAATTGATTGCTAATGAAAAAATGATGAAAAATTTAAATAAAAAAAACATTAAAAAAATCATCGAAAATGAAAAATTAAAAGATGAATATTTAAATGAAATTATTAATGATAATAATAATTTAAATAAAGATAATATTGATTTAGTTAAAAATAAAATTGAAAACGCGTTTAATATTCAAAATAAACAATTAATGAATTTTGATATAAAATTTGATTATAATTATAATAAAAATATTAAAAATTTAAGTTCTAATTTAGATTTAAATTCTGATGAAATTAGTAAAATTGTTGATCAAATAATTAAAGAAAAAAAAAATAAAAATTTTAATCAAATTTTACATAATGAAAATTATGAAAATGATGATGATATTAATATTAATAATATTAATATTAATAATAATAATTTATATTTAAATATAAATTCAGATGATAATAAAATAAATGATGAAAATGGAATTGATTTAGAATTAGAAAAAAAAGTGAATGAAATTATGAAAAAAAAATTAGGAAATTTAAATATTTAAATAATAATAATATTTTTTTATTTATTTATTTATTTTTTGTATTTTATTTGTTATTTAAATAATTTTTTTATTAAAACAAAAAAAAATTTAATATGAAATTAATTTATATTAATATTATAAACAATAAATATTAATAATAATACACATATTTTAATTAAATATTTATAATATTTATAATATTAATTAAAAACAAATACAATCATTTTCACAATAATAATAACATTCATTAAAATTATTATTTTTTTCTAATGTAGGTTCATAATAAAATTCCACATCTTTTTGATAATATAAATTATTAAAAATTTTATTTCCATTTAAATTATTAATATTATTATATTTTTGAATAAAAACATTTCTTTTCAAATTTAAATTTTTCATACTCGAACTTCCATGACTAGAATTAAGAGAAATAATATTATTATTATTACTATTAGAATAATTTTGATTTTCATTATAATTTTTTCTACTTGTTGGTTCAGTAATAATTTCTTCTTTATTTTCATTCAAACTTGATAAATTAATATCTAAATCTAAATTATTTGAATCATATCGAATATGCGGCGATTTCGCTCTTCTTTTATTTGAATTTTTACGTTTTTTCTTCTTAATTTTATTTTTTTCTTTTGTAAATAAAATATAAGGACTAGAAAATTGTTCTTCTGGTCTTTCTTGAATAGATTGAAAATTTCCTTTTAAATTATTATTATTATTATTATTTTTAATAATTTTATTATTATTATTATTAATATTAATATTAATTTTTTTTGATGAAGAATTTAATGAAAAAGGTTCAATTATTAAAGAATTTTTAGGTGAATTATTATCATATGAAATTATACTTTTATTAATATCAATAATTTCATTTTTAATATTATCGAATAATTTATTGTATTCTAAAAATCGATTTTTTGAGTTTTCGTTTATGTTTTGGAACATGTCTAGTTTATCTTTTTGAGAAAGAGGCGTATAATTTTTTATAACGCTATTTGAAAAAAGTTTTGTATAACTTTGATTTTTGTATATGAAAGAATTTAGTTCTTCTATTTGAGAATTTGAATCTTTTTTTGGATTTGATAAGTATTGTTTTGAGGAATTAAAACGTTTGAATTTTTTTGTTATATTTGACATTTTTAAATTTTTAAATTGAATGTTATTATTTTATTAAAAATTATTTAATAATTGTTGTTAATATTATTTTTTTTTTTTAATTCAAATTAATATGAATGAAAATGAATATTTTAAAATTAGAAAAATTAATGTTGTAAAAAGTTCTGATAATTTATTTATTAATAATAAAAATAAAAATAAAAAAAAACAATATTATCCTAATATTAATAATATTCATATAAAAAACAATTTTATTAAATTAAATAAATTAAAAAAATATAATTCTCAAATTTTCAAACAAATTAATAATATTAATCAAATTAAAAATAATAAATCAAATTCACATTCAATTGATAATAATAAAAATAATGAAAATAATAATTCAACCAATGACATAAACAATAATTCAATAGAAACTTTACCAAAAATTTTAACTAAAAATAATAATAATTCTCCTTCAAGAAAAAAAACCGATTTTGAAATTTTTATTGAAAAACAATTGCATGAAAAACCGAAATTAAAAAATCAAATAATTTTAGATAAAATTTATGGATTTAATAATAATAATTATTTAAAAAATATTAATAAATATAAAAAAGAAGGTGAAAAAATTGCTTTTAATAAAAAATTTGATATTATAAAATATCAATCGAAAGGATTAGAATTAGTAAGTGAAAATTTTAGTTTGAAAAATATAAAATTATTATCTGAAAAATATCGAGATTTAAATAATCAAATTAATAATAGATTCAAAGTAAAAAAAACAAAATGGGAAAGATTAGCTGATAGTTTAGAAAAACGAGCACCAAAAAGTTTTTTGGAAAAATTAAGAAATTTAGGGAAAAAAAATGTTAAAATTAATATTGATGAAAATTAAAATTTATTATAAATTTATTTTTATAATTTTATATTTTTTATAAATATAAAAATATTATTTTAAATTAAATAGATAATAATAATAATAATTATTTTTTTTAATATATTAAATGTATAAGTTAAAAATATATTTTAATTTTCATTAGATTCTTTATTTTCTTCTTTATTTTGATCATCAACATTATTATTTTCATTATTATTATTATTATTTTCATTATTATTATTATTATTCTCATTATTATTATTATTTTCATTATTATTATTATTATTTTCATTATTATTATTATTTTCATTATTATTATTATTATTTTCATTTTCTCCAACATCTAAAGGAATACTATATACTTCTTTATTTTCATTATCATTTTTTTTATTTTCATCATCATTTTTTTTATTTTCATCTACTTTACTATTATCTTCATTTTCTTTTTTTTTTGTAATATGACCTATTAAACTATTATAACCTTTTTTAACTTCCATTCCAACAAAATTTCCAGCTTTTTTAATTTGTTTCGTTGCAGGTTCAGTTTTTTTTGCCACAAAAGTTCCTGCTTTTTTCATACCAGAAAAAGCAGCAATTCCACCTTTTTTAATATTTTCTGTAACTTTTGAATTTTTTACTTTAGTTCCAATTTCTTTAGAAAAATTCAAAAATTTTTTTCCAAATCCAACAAAAATATTAGTTTTTTTTTCATGTTGTAGTTGATAGTTTTCAAATTCAGGAAAATTATTAGGAATTTCAGCTAAAATTTCATTTCCATCTTCAAAATTAATATCTGATAATTTTTGACCAACGACTTTATTTTTTAAATTATTTCTATAAAAATCGACACCTTTTGTTTTGTATTTTTGTTCAATAGGTAAATTAATATTAATTTTAAGAAGTTCCAATGATTTTTTAAATTTTGTGTTGCTACCCAAAACTAAAAAATTTAAAAGATATTCATCAAATTCATCATCTAAATTACGAATATAAGAAAGATTTGAACCAAGTTTTTTATGTTCTTCTGCACATTTTTCACATAATGTTACTCCATTGTTAATTGAAACAAATTTTACTTCTTCTGAATTGCAATCAACACAATTTTTATTTGCTTCGTCTATGTTTAAAATTGTTTCTTTTTTTGAATTATTTTGAGTTTTTTCCATTTAATTTTTAAATAATATTAATTAAAAAAATATTATTTTAATAGTTTTAATTAATAATTTTTATTTTTATTATTTAAATTAAATTGGTTCTCCATCAATGTCACTTTCATATTCTTCATTATTATTATTATTATTTATTTCATTTTTATTTTCAATATCGAAAAATTCATATTCAATTGGATTTATTTCTATTCCATTTTCATCTAAAATATTAATTTTATTATAATTATTTTTCATTATATTTAAAACATTATTTAATTTTTCTATTTTCAAATCCAAAATTTCTTCTACACAATCTTCTCCATTAATTTCTTGCACATATTCTGAATATAAATGTAATTTTTTAATATTTATTAATTTATTTATAATTTCACCATAATTTTCGTTTTCATAAAATCCATTTTTTTTTGCTATTTCTTTTAATTTTTCCGCATCTTTATTATATAAATTAAACAAATCTTCTTCGAAATTATTAATTTCTTTTATTATATGTTCATCATTTAAAATTTCTTTAGAAAAAATTGAAAAATTATAATCATTTAAATAATAAAATAATCCATTGTAAAAATTATTTTCAAATAAATTAAATTTTTCTTTCCAAATTGTAAAAATTTCATTTAATTTTTGAATAAAAATTTTATTTTTTAAAAGAATTTCGTTTTTATAAAACAATTCATATAATAATTTAGGTAACATATTTTCTATTAAAATTTTATATATCCAAGAATATTTAATTTTAGTATTAATTGAATTATATAATACATCATTTATTAAATAAAAATAGGCGACCTATATTAATTATTTAATAAATCATATATTTACTTCTTTTTCTGGAAAATTTTTATATAAAATAATTGAATTATATAAAATATTTATAATATCATTTGCACTTTCGATATGCAAATAAAAAAATTTCAGAACTTTAATTATACAACTTCTATATTTATAATATTATTTATATATATTTTATATATATATAATATAATATTTAAAAAATATTAAATGATATATCTACCTTTTTGAATTGAGTTTTTTTTGTAAAAAATTTTCTAATTTCCGTTTTTTTGAATTTTTTAATTTATAATAACCTATTTTTAGATTATTAATATTTTCGTTTTCTTCATTTTCTTCTTCTTCTTCGCTCGAAGATGAATAATTAAATTGAGTTATTTTTTTATATTTATTATTTTTTTCTTCTATTTCTTCTTCTCTTATTTTAAATTGTTGATAGGCATATTTTAATATTTTTTGATTTAAATCTTCATTTTGATTCATTTATTATAAATTAATTATTTTTATAAAATTTATATTAAATTATAAAATTATATAATAAATAATAAATATACAAATTATTTATTTTTATATATAAAATTTTATATATTAAAATATATGTATTTTTCATTATAATTTTGAACGAAAATTCAAAGTAAATAAAAATTTCTTATAAAAAATATTTATATTTTTACTTTAATACCCAACATGAAATAATAATTATATTTTATATACATTATCTAAAATAGCTTATTATTTATTATTAAATTATCAATTTTATTCATTACATGAAATTAAGGCCAGTCTTAAAACATATTCGCTTAATTGATTTTGGTGCATTTTTAATATTTTTAAATATTTCATTTGTTCAAGTTTCATATGTTTAGAAAATTCCCATGGTCCATTTAACCAAACTTCTTTATTTTTTTGATTCCAAATTCCATATTTAAACTTATTATTTGAAATTTTAATACCTACTCCATTCATTTCCCCATTATTCCAAAATCCTATATAAGCTTCTATGGGGTTGACTCCCCATATAAAAATACCAAACCCATGTCTCCTATCTCTATTATATTCACCTATATATCTTTTTAAACTTTCTGAATAATCTTTCCAGTAAAACTCACCATATCCTTGCATATATCCATCTTTTACCTCTCCTTTATATATGTTTTTATTGGGATATATGATAATTCCAAATCCGTTCATTGAGTTGTTTTTAAATTCTCCTTTATAAACTGTCCCATCTGACCATTTAAATGTTCCTATTCCTGATTTTTTGGACCTTTCAAAATTTCCTTCATATAATGCCTTTTCTGTTTTTATTGATTCAATTCCTTCTTCTTCAAGAAAATTTCCTTTGAATTTTCCCATTAATTTTCTTTCGTGATTTATGCATATTCCAAATCCGTTTGGAATATTAGCTGAATATTCACCATAAAATTCTAATTGTTTGTCGTTGTATAAACATATTCCATAAGCTAAATTTTCTTTAAAAAATCCTTTAAAAATTGATTCGTCGGAATATATAATTTTTCCATAACCATTTTTTATTTTTTTGTTTATCTTTTTTGCAGAAAATGTGAATGATTTGTTTTTTAAATAACCGAAATAATGATATTTAAATTTTTTTTTATCTATATTAAATTTACTATTTTCTAAATTAGAACGATTTGAATATAATGAATCTTCTATATTACTTGATTTTACTGAACTATTTGATAAAGAAATATTATAAAAAAAATTCGCATCATTTATTAATTTTTTACTGTTGTATAATTTTAAATGTGAAGAATTTGGTGTTTCTTTTATAAGATAATCATTATTATTATTATTATTTTTCATTTTTTTATTTTTAATAAATATTCTGAAATTTTTTTGAATTAATAAAACTTTATTTATAACTTCTCTATAATCTTTAAAATAAGTTTCTCTTTTTAATTTATTATTATTGTAAATTAAATTTAGGTCTTTACAACCATTTGAATTAATATTTATTAAATTTAATTTTTCTTTTGATTGTTGTTGGGTACTTTGGATATTATTATTTGAATTATCAATATTATTAACAAATGTGTTTTTTGAGTTTAGTGAGCTTTCAAGTATACAAAAATTTTTATTTCTACACATATCAATACCCATTTTAATAAATTTAAATTATATTTTTAAAATATTTTTTTAATAATTTTTTTAATATATTTTTTTAATAATATTTTAATTTAAAAATTAATTAATTATTAATGAATATTAATCAAAATGATTTAAATAATTATAAAAAATTAGTTTTAAATACATCTGAAGAAATTCCTTATTCAAGAATTAAAAATACTATTTTTTGCACAGAAGCAATAAAAATAAATAAAAATAATATGAATAAATATCAACAAAATGATTCAATGAACATTTTAAATAATAATTTAACTAATCATAATAATAATCAAAAATCATTAAAAGTTGTTTATCATGACAAATATTTTAAAGAAAATATAAATAAAATAACGTATTATGAAGAATTAGTTTCAATTTTAAATAACGAACAATTAATAACTTTAAATAATTTAAATTATATAAAAGAACCTTTTATAAATAGCAATAAAATAATATTTGATTCTAATTTTGAATCAGGTAATTTACATATGAGCATTGAATTAGAAGAATTATTAGAATATGATTTAATAATTCGTCCAGAATTTGGAACAAATAAAGTTTATCAATGGTTTTTTTTTTCAGTTTATATTCCAAAAAATGATAGTTATATAACTAACAAAATATTAAAATTTAATATAATAAATTTACCAAAAGATAAATCTCAATTTAATAGTCAATGTCCAGTTTTAATATATGACACATCATTAAAAAAATGGAGTCGAAACACATTCAATGTTTTTATTTATAACAATGGAATAAAAAATGAAAAATTAAAAAATGAATATTTAGCTTATTTTACATTAACTTTTTCTTTTAATTTTGAATATAATACAAAATATTATTTCGCTTATAGTTACCCTTATACATATACTCAATTAAAATTATATTTAAATACATTAAATAAAGATATGTATAAAAACATAATAAAATTTGGAAAAGTAGGTTTAACATTAAACAAAAATGATATACCTTACATTGTAATAACGAATTTTAATTCGAATATAAACGAAATTAAAAAAAGAAAATGTGTTTTTTTAACTAGTAGAATTCATCCAGGAGAAACAAGCAGTTCTTATGTTATTCAAGGAGTAATAAATTTTTTAATAAATATAAAAAATAAAATAAGTATATTTTTAAGAAATAAATATATATTTAAAATTATTCCCATGATTAATATAGATGGAGTTATATATGGAAATTATAGAACTAATATTAAAGGAAGAGATTTAAATAGAATGTGGGTTGAACCAAATGAAAATCATTCAATATGTGTTTTAAATATTAAAAATTTAATTAAATTTACTTTATTACATAGAGAAATTGAATTTTATTGTGATTTTCATGGACATTCAAATAAATCAAATTGTTTTTTATATGGCTGCGAAAAAAAAGGTGTAGCTAATATTGAAAAAATTTTTATGAAAATTTTACAAAAAAATAATAATACTTTTGATATAAATTCTTGTATTAATAAAATAAATCAAAGTAAAATTAAAACAGGGAGAGCTATATTAAAAAATGAATTTAAAATAGATTTATCTTATTGTTTAGAAAGTTCTATGATTAGTTATACAAATCCTATAAATAGCAAAAAATATTTTCCTTTTAATATAGAAAAATATAAAAAAATAGGATTTGATTTTTGTTTAAGTTTAAATGAATTATTTGATTCAAATAATTTTAATAAATTATTAAATGAATTAAATACATTTAATAATTTTTTAAATAATACACATCAAATTAATTTAAATAATGAAAATAATAATAATAATAATAATAATCAAAATAATAATAAAAGTAATAATAATATTTGTATTTAATAATAATATTCAAATATTTATAATCTAATTTTATATATTTATATATAATATAAATATTAAATCTAATTAATATTTTAATATAAGAAAATAAAATGGATTCAATTATTAAAAATTCAATTCGTAATTTTTCTGGTAAATCTAATCAAATTTTGCAAACTTTAAATACGGTATATGATTCACCTAGTATGACTTTATCTTTGACAAGAATGGGAAAAATGTTAGAAGAGTCAGTTATGAAATTTACAAGGAGATATTTAATTATAAGTACTGAATTAGAAGAAATGAAAAGAGAATTAATCGGGAATATTAATATTGTAAATGAATTTATAAATTTAACCAAAAAAGAAATTCGATTTGATAAATTTGATAATTTTAATAATTCAAATAGAATAAACAACGTAAATAATGTTCCTTTAATGCCAAATTATGAAAATAAATCAATATTACATGGAATAAAAAAAGAGAATCAAACTTCATATAATAAATTAGTAAATAATAAAAGAACAAAAAATATTTATAAAAATCAAGAACATAAATTTATAAAAAAACCAAGTTTTACAACATTAAAAGACATTAAAAAAACTCATCAAAAAAAATTAAGTCAAAATAATTTATCACCGGTTAGAAAAAGTTTAGATTCAAGCAAAGATTTAGCAAATAGCCGTAAAAATACTTTTCCTAATAACAACCATATTAATAATGTTACTTATAATAATAATTATAATAATAATAATTTTAACGGAAATAAAAATTTAAATAAAAAAAATCAAAAAGAAATTTTAAATTTATTGCCTGATGAAAAAACAAAATCTTTATTTTTATTAATAAATAATAATGTATTAAATTACGATGAAAAGTTAAAATTATTATTTAATAAAAAAAGTTTATTATCTGTAATTTCACCAAATGAATTATTACAAAAAGAATTAAATAATGTTAATAATAATATTAAAGAATTAAAATCCAAAAATAATTTAACAAATAATGAAAAAAATAAAATTGAAAATATTATAAAATTCCCTTCAAAAATCGCAATAGAAGGATTAAATTATTTAAACACAAAAAATGAAGAAGAATTAATGCAAAATGAAAATAATAATTTAATTTTAATTAAAATGATTTTAATTTGCTTAAATGAAAAAATTGATAATTTAGATATTAATAATATAAATGAATATTATAATATGTTATTTAATAAATATAAAGTAAAATCAATAAAAGATTTGTTTTATAAAATTATTTATAAAAAAATTTATGAGCAAGATTTAAATAAAACAGACAAAGAATTAAATAAAAAAATTATGGATAATATTACAGAAAATAAACCTTTAATAACTGATATTTTAGTTAATAATAGTAATAAAACTTTTAGTTGTGTTGCTTTTTCTTTAGATGAAATTAGTGATTATTTAAAAGAAATTAATGATTTAGATCCGAATTTAATTAATAAATTAAATATTGAAAGAAATATTCAAAAATTATGTAAAAAACAAGAATTAATAAATAATAAATTAAAAAATTTTTAAATTAAAATACAACAAAAAAAAAAGATTAATTAAATATAAATAAATATTTAATATTATTTTTTTTTAAAAACTTTTTCAGTTAAATTTTCATATTTTTCTTGAATATTTTTAAATTCATTTGAATATTTTTTTCCTTTTTTTTTATATTTTTGAATAGTTTGAAGCATATTAAAAATTTGATTAGCTTCTAATTTCATTAATTCAATTTCATTTAATAATTTTTTTTTATCTTCAATGTCTTTTTCTATTTTTTTATTTAATTTTATATGATAATCACACAATTCACTCGATTCATCATATAAATCATTTCTATTATAATTTAATTGTAAAAATCTTTCTATTCTTAAAATATTTAATTTATTATTAAAAGTTAAATCATTAATGCATAAAATATTAATAATCACTTGATTTAATAAATTATTTGAATATAAAAAAGGTTTTAATTTTGAATTTATATTACTAAAATTATTAATACTTAATAATAAAGATTGTAATAAATTAAAATCAAAACAATTAATTTCATAAAAATTAATTTTTGATTCAAATTTATTTAAATTAATATTATTTTTATCTTTAATTTCTAAAGAAAAATGATATAATAAATAATAATTATAATTATTATGAAATAATTTATCTTTTTCTTTTATTATTTCTTTCATAATATTTTTTAAATCATCAAAAGATGTTAAATGTTTAATAACATATTTTTTATCAATAATATCATCAAAATAATTGATTGTTTTATTATTATTATTTTTTTTGTCTGATTCATTATTTAATTTTATTAAATTTATTAATTCATTTGAATTTTCTGAAATTTTACTACAAAATGCTCCAAATTTTAATACAACTAAATCTTCTTGATTTTCTAAAATATCAAATATTTTATTATATTTTAAATTTATTTTTGATAAAATCATTCCAATATTTTCATATTCTAAATTGTCTATTTTTTTTGAGCCACGTAATAATGTGCTTTTTCCGGATTTTTTTTCCCCATAAATTACATATGTTAAATTATTTAAATTTTCTTCATTTTCTATTAAATTTTCTTTTATGTTGTTTGGCATTATTATTTTATCAAATAAATAATTTCCTTCATATTCGTTGTTAAATATTCTATTATTATCTATATTAAAAAATGTTCCTTCTTCTTTTATTTTTTCTGGAAGAGTTTTTTCTTTTATACATAAAAGAAAATTATTTTTCATAAAAATTATAATTTATGAATATTAAAATTATAATTTAATGTTTTATTTAATATAAAATTTATATTAATTATATAAATATAAAATTTAATATTTATTTATTTAAAAATTAAACATAATATTTAAATAAAAGTTTTTTATTGGGGATTGGGGATTGGGGATTGGGGATTGGGGATTGGGGATTGGG
>JAEEGK010021181.1_pt1 | contig 13757 bp, 9 predicted proteins | sample 8958771 | NCBI WGS metagenome assembly JAEEGK01 (sample SAMN16246547, study PRJNA631951) | gut metagenome | biome: gut microbiome; feature: rumen; material: SC-attached | host: Bos | place: Iran: Karaj | collected 2018-10 | reverse complement strand
CCTAATAATAAAACAATAAAAGGAATAATAAATATTAGAACATTATCAAAAATAACAAGATTAATATCCTTTTTCCTAGAAGAAGAAAATAAAAAAAATATAAAAATAAATTATAGTAATGATTATTTAGGAGCAACAATTGAATTTGAAAAAGAAGCAAATCTTCCTTCAAATAATAATCGGAATGATATTCAGCCTTCATTTTCTATTTTATTTAGAACAGAAAAAATGAATACTCCTATGATTTATAGTCAATTTAATCCTGAAAAAAATGAAACTTCTTATGTTTGTAATTTCATTTATTCAAGTGATAAATTAGCAAAAATTCCAATTCCTGAAAAACCAGATGAAGATAATAAAATATCATATTATAATTCATATCAAATTAATGAAATAAATGATAATCCTGCTTTATTTATTTTTTTAATTGATCAAAGTGGAAGTATGAGTGGAAAATCAATTAATTTAGTTAAACAAGCTCTTTTACTTTTTATTCAATCTCTTCCTCCAAAATCTTTTTTCCAATTAATTGGTTTTGGAAGTAATTTTAAATATTATAATGATTCTCCAGTTGAATATAATAAAGAAAATGTTGAAAAAATTATTCAAGTTATTAATGATTTGAAAGCAGATATGGGAGGAACAAATATATCAACACCTTTAAAAGATATTTTTTCAAGTAAAAATTATGATAATATTAATTTGGCAAAGAATATATTTTTATTAACTGATGGTCAAGTTCATGATAGAGAAGAATGTATTAATTCAATTTCTGCAAATAATTCTAGATTTAGAATTCAATCGATTGGAATAGGAAATGATTTTGATAAAATTTTAATTGAAAGATGTGGTAAATTAGGGAAAGGTACATCATCATTTGTTGTTAATGTTGAAGAATTAAATCATATAGTTATTGATACTTTAAATAAATGTTTAAGACCTTATTTAACAAAAATTAATTTTGATATTAAAGAAATTGATAAAATTCATATTATGCCTTATTTAGATAATATTTCATATCAGGATGATATTATAAATTATGCTTTTATTTCTAAAGATAGAAAAGAAGGTCCAATTGATATAATTTTAAAAGCAAATGATTCTAAAAATGATATTAATAAAGATTTTAAAGTTGAAAAAATTGTGAATTTAGAACCTGGTGAAGAATTAAGTAAAATAATAATAAGTAATTTATTAAAAATATCAAAAGATATAAAAGAAGAAGAAGAAATAAAATTATCTAAAGAATATCAAGTTCTTTCAAAAAACACATCATTATTTGGAGAAATAGTAAAAGATGAAATGAATAAAGAAGGAGAATTAATTAAAGTAGAATTAAATCAACATGAAAATCAGATGTTTAATATGAATTATCATTTACATAAGGATTTGGAGAGTTTTTCACTAAATATGCCAATGATGGAAACGAATCTTATAATGATACATAATAATCCGTTTAAATTAAACAAAAATTCGTCGCCTGTCACAACAAACATATTGTCAATCAACAAACCTCAAAGAAATATAAATTCAACACATGAAGAAAAGATGAAAAAAAGTAAAAGGATGCATGAAGAAAGGAATAGAGAAATTAATGAAAGCCATGGTAAAGAAATGGAATGCTCAAAATCAACATATGAAGAAGAGATAAAGAAAATTAAAATTCTTGAAAAAAAAAGAAGAGAACATGAGGAAGAGAGAAGAAGGATACATGAAGAATCGATGAGAGAAATTGATAAAATACATAATGAAAAAATGATGTGCTTAGAATCTAATTTTCGTGAAAACAAAGAGAAAATAGATAATCGTCATTCAGAGAATATGAAAAGGATAAATGTTGATGAAAATATTAAAAAGAAGGAAATAAAAAAGGAGAATATTGGAAAAGATGATTTGAATAAATTATTAATGGTTCAAGATATTATTGAAGGTTTTTGGGATGAAAATGAAATTACTTTACAAATTATAGATAAGATAAATGATAAATTTAATATAATTGAAAGCTATGTAAATAATGAAGATGGTATTAAAGATAAAAAGAAAGTTATTTTCACAACTATTGTTCTATATTATTTTTTGAATTATATGAAAGATAAATTTGATGAATTAAGATTAATTATTAATAAAGGAAAAAAATATTTAAATTCATTAGGTTATCCTTATGATTCCATTATTCAAAAAACAGGAATTTAAATAATAAGAAAATAAATTCTTGTGATTACTAAAATATTTTTTTATTTATCATTAACTTAATTAAAGTTCGATAAAAATTTTATATATTTTTATATTGTTTTGTTCCTTTTTATTTTCATTTTTTATTAAATTTTATAATTCCAAAAATATATATCCCTTCAAATTAAATTAATGATTTTCAGAAAATTTATTTAAATTTATAATATTTTAACTACTAAAAGTTATATAAAATTTATAATGAGTCTAAAAATTTCATTGCTTTTTTAATAGATTTTAATATATTAAAACGAAAACATTGAATTATTTTAACATAAAAAATATCTTTATTTTATAAATTTAGATTAGAAAATATAATAATATTTTTCATACTTTTTAAATAATTTAATGTATAATCTTTATAGTATCAAAATATAAATAAAACACTTATTTTTTTGAACATAAATATATAAATAAAAAATATCTTTTTAATCCATTTTTTATGGATAAATAAATATATTTATGATTTCAAAATTATTTTTAAAAAATATTTAAATTATTAAAAAATATCTTTATCCCTTCTTCATTTAATTCATATATGAAAAATTTTTTAAAGTTTATTTTAATAATTTATCTTCAAAATTAATCTAATTGAGTTTATATGATATTTCCTTTTATTTTTACAAAAAATTTTTATTTTCTTTAAAAATTTAAAATTTATAATTAAAAATCATTCAAAAAAGATTGTAAATTAGTTTTAAAAATGAAAAAAATATTTATTTGTCATCAAACATAAAAAATTTAATTCATTTTTGGTTTTTGATTTATTATTCTTTATGAAAAAATTTAAAAATCTAGAGTATAATTATTAAATATTTTTTATTTTATGAAAATTAAACAATTGAAACAAGATTTATTGTCTATTAACTTTTGAATCTGAATTATGATTGAAATATTTAATAATCATTACTATAATTTATTTTTATATTTTTTTTATTTTCTTCTTCTAGGAAAAAGGATATTAATCTTGTTATTTTTGATAATGTTCTAATATTTATTATTCCTTTTATTGTTTTATTATTAGGTATATTTAAATGATGGATAATGATTCATTATATATAGCTTTAACTATTTTTATTTTTACTTCTTTCTTATGAATGTATAAAAATTCAATTTTAAATTTAAAAAATAATTTCAATTTTTTCACCAATTTCTATGTAGTTTTTTAAAGTATGTTTTAAATTCAATGTTCATCCGATTGAACTTTTTGAAAACTTTTTTTATTCTTTTATTCTGAAGTTTGTTTTAATAATATATTTTCATTCTTAAAATATTTATATTGTTTCCATATTCTTCAACTAATTTATTTTTACAATTTTCTTCTTCTTCATTAAAATTATAACTTGAATCATATTTTTCTCTTACTTCTTTTACTAATTCAAATAATTTTTCTTTTTATTCTTGAATTCTATTATCTAAATCTAATAAATTTTGTTTTCAAAATCATATATTTTTTAAGAATTTTACTCAATTTAGATTATTTAATAAAAAAGGAAAAAAATTGATATTAAATAATAATTTATGAATTTCTAAAATATTCAAAAAAAAAATGGAATTTGAAAAAACATATAAAATAGTCTTTTCAGATTTAGATGAAACATTATTAGTAAATCTCCATGTTCCAGAATTTAACATAGAAGCAATAAAAGAATGTAGAAAAAAAGGAACAAAATTTATAATATCAACAGGTCGTTCAATAGAAATAATACAATATATATTAAAAGAAATAGGAACATATGATTTAGAAAATGAATATTCAATTTGTTTTAGTGGTGCTGTTATAATAGAAAATAAAAATAATAAAATATTATTTTGTCAAGGATTAAATCATAGTATTTCTCAAGAAATAATTAATATTGGAAATAAATATGATGTTGAAATTATTGTTTTTACTTTGAAAAATTGCTATTTTTATAAAATAAAAGAAGATTCTTTAGAAATTATAAGAAAAATCAATCAGAAAGCTTCTTTTAAAATTTTTAATGAATTAAATATTAACTTAATTGATAAAGATGAACAAATAATTAGAATTATTTATTCTAATCAAAACATGGATTATTTAAAACAAATAAAAAAAGATTTTGAGTCATTAAGTATTAATAATGAATTAGATATTTTTTTTTCTTCTGGAAGATATATGGAATTAAATCCTAAAGGAATGAATAAAGGATTTGCTATTAAATGGTTAAGTAATTATTTAAATATTGATATTAAAGATACTATTGCTATTGGAGATAGTTATAATGATATTTCTATGATTCAAGAAGCTGGTTTAGGTTGTTGTGTTTCTAGTGCTCATGAAGATGTTAAAAAAGTATCTGATTATATTTGTAAAAAAGATTTTTTTGAAGGTTCTGTTAAAGAAGTAATTGAAAAATTCATTTTAAAAAAATCAGATTAAATAATAAACATTTAAAACAAAATAAATAAAAAAACAAAGCAAATAAAAATATATTTGAAAAAAAATGAAAGATAATAATTTATCTATGGATGAAATTAATAATTTTAATTGTTCATTGAGATTTAATGTTAAGTTTATTAAATTTTAATATTTTATTATTTTTTTTATTTATAAAATATGTATTTATTATTTAATATTTTTTTAATTTAAAACTGATTTAATTAATTCATTATTAAAAATTGCTTTTGTTCTTATTTCCTTTAATACTACTGAATTATTTAATTTTTTTTTATATTCTTTATCTAATTTATATATTATTTTCTTTTTTTTTTCTTCATAATCATCATTTCCATTATATACATAACTTAAATGATTACAAATTATTTTTTTTTTCTTTTCTTTTTTATTTTTTAAAAATATTAATTCACTTCTTTGAGAATTTAAAGAAGAAAGTTCTTCATAATATTTTTGTAAATTATTATTTGAATTTAACATAATTTTCTTAAAAGAAAATTGATTAGGTAATTTTTTTATTTTAAATGAAAGTTTTATTGTCTGTTTATTTTTTTGTAATATATTTTTTTCACTAATTATTTTTGTTTCCCCTTTTATTGAATTATTATCATTATAATTTTTAGATGAAATACTTATTGGATGAAAATTTTTTTTATTGAAATTTTTAATTTTAGGTAATTTTATTTTTTCCATTTTATTTTATAATTTTCATTTTTATTAAAAAAATATTTAAAAATTTAACTGAAAAAATTAAAATAATTATTTATAAAGATATACTTTAAAAAAATAAAAATAATAAACTTTATAACACAACATCAAAAATTTTCATATTAGAATCAACATATTCATCAAATTTTTTAACATCATCAAAAAATTTTTTTAAAAGTAAAAATTCATTAGAAGACAATAAATTATTTTTTTCAACATCATCAACAACGATTTTCTCAATTTGATTATTTTTCATAAAACAAAAATTAAAATTTAAATTAGAATAAACAAAAATAGCAAAGCCTTCAATTTTATCATTAATCCAATTTCCAATAATAAAATTATTACTATTATAAAAATAATTAATTCCAAAACCATCTTTTTTATCATTTTTAAAATAACCAACAAATTTAATATTATTTTGAATAAAATAACCAATTCCATTTAAAGAATTATTAACCCAATTTCCAAAATAAATTTTATTTTCATTCCAAATAAATGTTCCCTTACCTTCAATTTTATCATTAATGAAATTTCCATTATATTCACAGCCATTAAATAATATTAACTTTCCATTTCCATTTCTTTTTCCTTTTAAATAATTACCTTCATATTTACTTCCATCAGAAAATATTTCTTTTCCAAAACCATTTTTTTCATTATTTAAAAAATTTCCCTCATAGATTGAATTATTTATTTTATCTGTAAATTTACCATATCCACTTATTTTATCTTTTATAAATTCACCTTCATAAATATTTCCATTTGATAATATTAATTTTCCTTTTCCTGTTTTTAAATTATTTTCATCTAAATTTCCTATATATTTATTCCCATTTGAATATTCTTTTGTTATTATTTTATTCTCTTCATTGTTATTTTTCTTTATATTTTTCTTATTATTTATATTTGATATGTTATTATTTGTTTTTGTGTTTGTTTTATTATTTTTTATTTTATTATTATTTATTTCGTTGTTTGAAATGTGGAAAATTACTTCTTTTGAAAATGATATTTTTGAATTTGAAAGAATTTTATTATTTTTTTCTGGAAATTTATTGTTATTATTTTCATTTTTTATATTATTAATTTCACTTTTATTATTAATATCTTTTTCTATATTTTCATTATTTGAATTTTGATTTTCTTTTTCTTTTGACTTTAATTGGTTAATTACTATAATTTTCTTTTTTGAATTATGTTTATATAGTTCATCTCTTGTTTCATTTGAAATAAAAGTCGCTTGTTGAATGAAAGACTATAAATAAATTTATAATTTAATATTATTATTACCTACTTTTTCATTTATGTTACCTCCTTTCATTTCTGCACAATTACAAAAGTTTGAAATATCATTTCCCATATTTTAAATTATATTTTTCATGAAGTATTTATTTTTGTTTAATAAATTTTACAATTAATAAAATAAAAATAAAAAGAAAAGGTTATATAATGAAAAAAAATTAATAAAATTTTCTCTTTTTTAAATATTAAACTTAACTAATAAGAATGAATATAAATTATTTTTTTAAATGATTGTTAAAAAAATATAGTAAATTAATAAACTTTTATTTTATTTTTTGATATTATATATTATTTAATATTTTATTTTCATTGAAGAAAAATGTTTTCTTTAATATCAGGATTTTTAAATTGGTATTTTCAAAAACCAACTTTTAAAGTATTAATAATAGGAGAAGAAACATCGGGAAAAACAGTAAAAAAAAATAAACTAAATATAATTAATTTAGACTTATTTAGAACAATTAAAATATATATACACAGGACATTCAACTCCTTTAGAATATATTCTCCCAACATCTGGATTAAATTGTATTAATATATTTATAAATAAATAGTCAGTGAGTAAATTTAAAGTAAATCAAAAATTAATCAAAAAAATATTTAGTATAATAATATTGAATTACAATTTTGGGATTTATCAGGAAAAGAATCTTTAAGAAAATTATGGGAAAAATATTATGATGATATTGATGGAATGATTTATATGATTGATTGTGCTTCTAAAAATATTAAAAAATCTATTGAAATATTAAGTAAAGTTTTATTATTTAATTTATAGATAATGTTTTAAATTCAACTTTAATTTTAAAAACAGAAATTCCAATAATGATTCTAATAAATAAAATTGACTTATTTGAATTAGATAATCATAGATTAAAATCTATATATAATTCTATTAATTATCCAGTTTTAGAAAAAAAAGCTTTTATTGTTAAAGATATTAGTGCTTTAAAGTCTTTGAAATTAAAAGAAAGTTTAGAATGGTTATTTAATGCAATGATTGAAAATAGTAAATTTGATCCAATTGAAGAAGTAAAAAATAATAATTTAGTTTAAAAAAATTAATATTTAATTTACTTCATGACTAAAATATAAAAACAATATATAATTACTTTTTATATTAATTAATTATTTTTCTTTCATATAAAAAAATGGGAAATGAAGAAATAAAAGAGAAAACAAAAAAAGAATTAAGTAATAATAAAAAATATTAAAAAATATAGTAAATAAAAATTTATTTGAATTTCAACATATTATCGGAAGAGGAGGTTTTGGCAAAGTAAAAATAAAAAATAAATAATCCAGCAAAAATAAAAAAAAAAGGTTTGGGATGTAAAATGTAAAAAAAATAATTTGCATTACGCAATGAAAGTGATGTCAAAAGTGAAAATAATATCAAAACACAGTGTGAAAAATATATTATCAGAAAGGAAATTTTTAAGTCAACTTCACAACAAGTAAAAAAAAAATAAATAAATCAATAAAATATAATATAATAGTTTTATAGTAAATATGATATGTTCATTTCAAGACTTTGAAAATTTATATTTAATAATGGAATTATATTTAGGAGGAGACTTACGATATCACTTAAATAGAAATAAGCATTTTTCAGAAGAACAATCTAAATTTTTAATATCAAATATAATATTAGGTTTAGAATACATACATGAAAAAAAAATTCTTCACAGAGATATAAAACCAGAAAATTTAGTATTTGACAATAAAGGATATTTACATATAACAGATTTTGGAATAGCAAAAGTTTATCATGAAAATAATTCAAAAGAAACAAGTGGAACTCCTGGTTATATGAGTCCTGAAGTTATGTGTTCAATTAATCATAATTTTTCAGTTGATTTTTTCGCTTTAGGTGTCATTTTATTCGAATTTATTTTTGGGAAAAGACCTTATCATGGAAAAAATAAAAAAGAAATTAAAAATGATATTTTAAGTAGAGCTATTAAATTAAATAAAAATGATATTCCTTATAATTGGAATTTCCTTGTTTGTGATTTAGTGAATGGATTATTACAAAGAAAACAAGATAAAAGATTAGGTTATCATGGAATTAAAGAAATTAAAGAACATAAATGGTTTAAAGAATTTTCGTGGAATAAAATTTATAAAAAAGAAGTTATTAGTCCTTATATTCCTAAAATAGGATTAAATTTTGATAAAAAATTCTGCGAAGCTCCAGATAATATTGGAGAAGAAACAAAAGAAAAATATAATAAAATTAAAAATAGTGATGAATATAAAATTCTTTTTGAAAATTATACTTTTTGTAATTTTAATTCCTTTTTTATTAAAAAAAAGCAAAAATTGAAAATTTCAAATCGAAGATCATTTTTTAATGATAAAAATGTTTCTTTAAAATTTTTTAATCATGGAAAGAATTATCCTAAATTTAATCATTATAATTATTTAAGTCAAAGAAAAAATGGTTTTCAAAAAAATAATTTTATGATTAATGAATCTTTAAGAAGAAGTTCTAGTTCTTTAAATATAAAAAAAGAAAATGAAAGTTTGTATTTAATGAAAATTATTAATCAAGAAAATAAAAGATTAAATAATTTTTTACCTAGGATTCAAAAAATTAAAAAATCTTCTTCTGTGGATAATTTTTTTTCAAGTGAAAAATCAACTGCAATTCATACTAATAGTAATTTGAAAAATAATTTAAGTTTAAGAAAGTCTTCTTTTTATTTTCAAAATTTTAAAAAAATGTTTTATAATTAGTTTAATTATTATGTTTTTTTTTGCATGAATCAAAATAAATAGTTTTATATATTTTAATATAATCTTTAATTTCCATTATGATTATATATTTCTTAAATAATTTATTTATTATTTCAGTTGATTTAATGTATTATTTTTTCAAAAAGTAATTTTTAAATATATTTTTTATGTGAATAAACTGAATCATTAATATTTTTTCTTATTTTAAAAATTATGAAAAATTTTTAAATTTTTTTTTATAATATTTAAATGGAATATATTAATAGTTATAATCCTAATTTTATTAAACCACTTGATTTTTATATTACTGATATTCATTTTAAAAATAATAATATTTATCTTGATGGAGTTAAAAATTATGATGATTTATTTAATAGATTAATAAATTATACTATTGAACATTGTATTAACAAACCGATTAAATATAATTCAAAACTAGAAACTGAAAATAGTATTTTAAAAAAACAAGATGAAAATTTTATTAAAGTTAATTCTATTAACTCTGATGATTCAAATAAAATAAATCAGAATTTATTAATAAATCCAAATAAAGAAAATAACGAAAATCATACAATAAATAATAATAATTTCAATAATAGAAATTTTACAAAAGAATTAATAGAAGATATCAATTTTATGATAAATAATTCAAAAGAAATAGAAAATTTATTGTCTGATAAGGGAAGAGTTAATTTAAACAATAAATTAAAGAATAATAATCAACATTTAGTAAATATGAAATATGAAGAAAAAATATTTTTTTTAGAAAAGCAAATTTCAAAAATAAATAATGAAAAAGTAAATTTAGAAAATCAAATTTATGAATTAAAAAATTTGATGAATCAATTTCAATTAAATTATTCTTCAATTTCTCCTTTATTCGAAGAAGAAAATGATTCTTTATTAAAACCAAACAAAATTCAAAAAATAAATAGTGAAATTTCAGACCAAATTAATCAATTATTTTCAAATAAATTATTTAATGAATGTTATGATCTTTGGAAAAAATATAATTTTCAATTATTAACAAATTCATCAGTTGATAGAAATTTTGAAATTTTAGTTTATTTATTAAAATTAAAAGATAGAAATAATAAAAAAAATAAAAATTATGATAATAATTTAAGTAATGAAGCAAAAAAAAAAAATTGTGAAATTGTTGAATTATTATCTAATATTGAATTATATAGAGTTAAATTATATGAAAATGAATTAAAATTAAATGAATTAAAAAATTATATAACAAATCTAATTGAACAAAATAATGAATTAAATAAACAAAATAATCAATTGAAAGAAATAATTCAAAATAATTATTAATTTTTTTAATATTATTTATCAATAATTAAATTTTACATTTATAAAAATTTTTTTAAAATTTAAATGGTAAAAAAATACAATTAATAAATACTTATTTACTTTTTAGTTATTGTTGAATTATTTATATATTCTTTTCCTAAGTTTTGAACCATATTTTCATATTTATTTAATTTCTCAGATAATTCATCTAATTTATTGGTAATAGAAGTAGTTTTCTGAGGATAAAAATTATTATTAAATCTCATATTTTCTCCAAAAATATTTTTCTTTTCAATTTTATTTATTTTAGTTTTAGTAATATTAACAATTTCAAAAGGTTTAATTGTTCCAAAAATATTTTGTTTTCCTTTTTCATTTCCTTCTTCCAATTCCTTTTCCTAAAAAATTAAATAATAGAATACAAATTTTTCTTTTAATAGAATTACCTCTATATCATTTTTTTTGATATTATATATTTTATATTCTCTTTTTTGTTCTTCACTTTCATTTGATATTATATCTGATTTATCATAGTATCTAATCCTATTAAAAATTATAGTTTTTATAATACCATCCAATCTTTCAAATTTATTTAATAAACTATTTGAATTATTTATTTTTGATTTAGGAATAAATTTAGGAATTTTATTTTTAGTTTTTATTTTATTATTTTTCTCATTTTTTTCTTCTCTAACATCAATAGATTCATCTCTTTTATTTTTATTTTTCTTATCATTTAAAGGAATAAAATCTCTTTTCTTATTATTAGTTTTAGATATAGAATATTTTCTTTTTCTTCTTGGAGTTTCAACACCAACTCTTTGTCTTCTATTCATTAATATTAATGATTTTTCTCCTTTTTGATAATCATTATCATCTAAATCATCACTAATAATATTTTTATATATTTGCTCATTTTCAATTAATTGCCAATTATTTTTAAATTCTATAAATGATTTTATTGGAAATCCTGTTAAATTATAAAAATCTTCACATAACATTATATACTTTTTTCTTATATGATTTAAAGGAATTTTAGAAGATAAATTTTCTTTATTTAAATATTGAACTAAATGATTGTATATTCCTAAAATTTCATTTAAGTATGAATCATTGAATGAGGAAATTAAAAAAAATTTTAAATTACTTGATTTTGAATATTTTATTCTATCATATGTATTTTCTATTTTCGGAAAAACTTCTTTCATAAAAACTAAATAATTATCATTTAAATCAATATTATCATTTTTTATTTTTTCTTCAATAATATAAATTTTCTGAGTCATTTCTTCATTAACTTTATATTTAAGAGAAGCAATATGAATATTTCTTAAAGCTTCAAAAATACAATTTTTACTTTTTTCATCAAGTAATTTTGAATAATCATATAAATATAAATAATCAATTAATTTAACATATGTATCATAAGCATTTTGAATATTATCTTCATATAAAACTGTATAACTAATATATTTAATATATCTTTCTATATCTTGAAAAGCATCACAAATTAACATTTTTATTTTTAATCTTATTACTGTCATTAAATGAAGAAATTTAACTATTACTATTTTTACACTTCTTATTAATTTTGATTTAAGTTCATTATTTGAGAATTTAAAATGATTTTTATTTTCAAAATTTCCTTTTATTATTTTATCTATTGTCGAATATATATTCATTAAATAATCATTTGAATCATTATTTTTTGAAGAATTTATTGTTGTATATATTAATTTTTTAATATAATCTTTATCTGTTTCTATATCAAATAATAAATTACTTTTATTTTGATTAATATTTCTTTCAGATGAATTTAAATTTGATGAATAATTTGGTAAATAACATAAATGAATAATATTATTCATCATAATCAAAAAATTTTTACATAAAACTTTATCTTTATTAAATAACTTTAATAAAATTCTATTATGTTTTTTTTCTTTTTGATTCAATAAAATTTCAAAAATATTTCCAGAATTAGCTTCTAAATTATTAGATTTAATATTTTGAATATCTAATAATTCTTTAAAAGACATTAATTTTTCTTTAATAATATTATTAATATTTTTATATTCATAATAAAAAGCACCTTCAAGTAAATAACTTTTCATAGCACTTGGAGTAATATGAATAAAATCAGATAAATTTTTTCTAACTTCAACAGGTTCTTCTCTCATAATTCGATAAAAAATTAATTTAATAAAAGCTAAAATAATTTCTAAATATCTTCCTTCATTTTGACTTATTCTTTGATTAAAATCCATTTTTAAATAATGTCTTAATGTTCCATTTACAATAATATATATATATTCATATATTTCTTTTCTCATTTTATAATCTATTGCATCTAAAATATTTAATATCATATCTTCTTCTGTTTCTAATAAGTAAATTAAATTAAATTTATGAATTATAAAAAGATAAAATAAAAAAGAAGAATATAAATAATATTGTATTTTCTTCATATAATTTATTGTTAAATTATCATCATCTTTTTTATCTGTTTCAAATTTAAATCCATTTAACATTAAAAAATCAATAAAATATAAAGAATCATCATATGTTAAATTATAAGGTTTAAATTGTTCTTTTATTAAAACAGATAAATTAAAATTAATTTCTGAAGGTAAAGTTTTTTTATTAGGATCAGTTTCTTGAATATAAAAATGAAATATAACAAAAGGAATATCAACAGGAGAAATAAAAGGAATATAAACTTTATTATAATCATCAAGTATATTTTTAGAATAATTTAAAAAAGTAGAAGTTACAGATTGAAATTCATCATTTTTTTGAGTCATAAAAATAATAAAATCTTTAAGAAAAATTTGAATACTTTGGAAAAAAAAATTAAAATTAAAATATATTAATTTTCCTAAAGTTTTTTCTTCAGGAGAAGTATTTTCTTCTGTTTTACCATCAATTTGTCTTAAATGATTATTCATATAATCTTTAATATCAATAAATAATTCATCAAATAAAGAATTAGTAAAAAAAACAGTCCATTTTTGTAATATTCCAATATTATTTAAATAATTATAATCTCTTATTAATG
>JAEEGK010021179.1_pt1 | contig 13757 bp, 10 predicted proteins | sample 8958771 | NCBI WGS metagenome assembly JAEEGK01 (sample SAMN16246547, study PRJNA631951) | gut metagenome | biome: gut microbiome; feature: rumen; material: SC-attached | host: Bos | place: Iran: Karaj | collected 2018-10 | reverse complement strand
CATGTGATTTTCTTGTGATTTACTTTTGATTTCAACCACAAAATTACTGAAAATCAATAATATGTGCAACTTTTTATCCATTTATTTCGCTCTCTTTTCCCTCTTTTCTAATTCCGCCAACGGGTAATATTTAGAATTTTTATACTGAAATAAATATGTTGTGTTATATAAAGAATTATTGCTATTCTTACTATTTATTGACTTGGGTAATCTTGATTTATCATTTATAGCGATACTTTTTATGTCGTCAATAATGACGTTTGCACAAATGTTTGCAGAGCTATCCGCTGAAGCCAAATGTTCTAATTGTATGTAATGCTTTCTAATTGGAATAGTCATCCACTTGTAGTACACCCAAAATAGAAAGAAAAAAGTAACTAAGCATACACACAATTTTATTTTGTACTTCCACTTTTCTTCTGGCGATAATTTGTTTTCCTTGTTTGGCTTTTCTTCACTTAGCACACTTTGAATGCTCGTAAGACTGGGATCTGTGATTTGTTGATTATTCAGCACAGTGATTGTAGTTTAATTAGTTGCAAAGATAGGAAAAAACAATCACCCTTTATCATTATTGTTTAAAAAACAAGTATTATTATGTGTTGCAAACATTGAAATTGATGCTAACCTTTCAATACTGATAAAAAGCATTGCCCACCAGAGGTTTTCTGATGGGCAAGGCTTTGTTTAAAAACAGTCTTATTTTACTTCGCCTCCTTCGGATAAGTCAATCCCATGTTATAAAGGATGAACGAATAAATATCTGCTTGTTCTTCCAAGACCTTGGAGATGGGCTTGCCACCACCGTGACCTGCCTTGGTGTCGATGCGGATGATCTTGGGCTGGTCTCCAGTCTGGGCTGCCTGCAATGTGGCCGCATACTTGAACGAGTGGGCGGGCACCACGCGGTCGTCGTGGTCGGCAGTGGTGACCATGATGGCGGGATAATGTACGTCTGCACCACTCTTGATGGTGTGCAGGGGCGAGTAGGCATACAAAGCCTTGAACATGGTCTCATCATCTTCGCTGGTGCCATAGTCGCTGGCCCAGTTCCAGCCGATGGTGAAGAGGTGGTAACGCAGCATGTCCATCACGCCGACTTGCGGCACGGCTACGGCAAAGAGGTCGGGACGTTGGTTGACGACAGCACCGACGAGCAGACCACCATTGGAGCCACCATTCAAAGCCAAGTACTTCGGCGAGGTGTATTTGTTATTAATAAGGTATTCGGCACAAGCGATGCAATCGTCGAAGACATTCTGCTTCTGCAACTTGGTGCCGGCGATGTGCCAATCCTCACCGTATTCGTTACCGCCGCGCAGGTTCATCTGGGCGTAGATGCCGCCGTTCTCGATGAAAGGCAGGCGCGAGGTGCTGAATCCCGGGTTGAGGGTGATGTTGAAGCCACCGTAACCGTACAGGAAGGTCGGGTTGGTGCCGTCTTTCTGCAAGCCTTTCTTGTAGGTCAGGAACATCGGGACCTTGGTGCCGTCTTTCGAGGTGACAAAGACCTGCTCGGTGACGTAGTCGTCCGACTTGAAGTCGATGGCAGGAGCACGGAACACCGTCGAGGTGTTGTCATCGATGTTGTATTGGTATATCGTGGTCGGGAAGGCGAATGAGGTGAAGGCGTAGAATACTTCAGGTTCTTCATACTTGCTACTGAAACCGACGGCGCCGTAGGTCGGCAAGGCAATCTCGTGGAGTTGTTGGCCGTCCATGGTGTAGACGTATGCGTGGTTGGCTGCATCCTTGTCGTAGGTGACAATCATCTTGCCCTTGGCGAGGTTGATGCCAGAAATGACATTCTCGCTCTCAGGAATTACATCCACCCAGTTTTCCATCTGTGGGGTCTTGGCCGACACTTTGCAGATGCGGCCTTTGGGCGCATTGTAGTTGGTGAAGATATACAGCACATCGTCAATCACATCGATGGGGCTGTATTGGTAGTCCATGTTGTCGGCGATTTGCACGAACTTACCCTTCGGGTCTTGCATGTCACGGATCCACAACGTGCTGCCTGCACCTTGACCGCTTTCGAAGAGGAACATATAATGCTCGTCTTCGGTCAAATCCACCTGGTGGAAATAGCGCGGCTGGGCAGGGTTGGAGTAGAAGAGTTCGTCTTGCTCCTGCGGCGTGCCGAGTTTGTGGTAGTAAATCTTATGGTTTTCGTTGACATTGCTGAATTCCTTGCCGGCTTCAGGGCGGTCGTAGGCGGCATAGAAGAAGCCGTCCTTGTACCACGAAGCACCCGTGAACTTGGCCCATTCGATGTGGTCGGGGAGGAGTTCGAGGGTGGCCATGTCCTTCACATAGATCTCGACCCAGTCGGAGCCGCTGCGTTGGATGGTGTAGGCCATGTATTTGCCATCGTTGGAGAAGCTGATGCCGCCCAGTGAGACGGTGCCGTCATCGGAGAGTCTGTTGGGGTCTAACAAGACGGTAGGCTCGCCGTCAAGCGTCTCCTGCATGTAAATGACGCTTTGGTTCTGGAGGCCGTCGTTCTTCGAGTAGATGTAGCGGCCATGTTTCTTCGAAGGCATGCCGTAGCGTTCGTAGTCCACGAGTTGCGTGAGGCGGTCCTTGAGGGCGCTGCGGAAGGGGATGTGGCTCAGGTAGTCTTGCGTGACTTCATTCTGCTCCTTGACCCATTTAGCGGTCTCGGCGGAGGTGTCGTTTTCGAGCCAACGGTACGGGTCGGCGACCTTCGTGCCGAAGTAGTCGTCAACGACGGTGGTGTCTTTTCTCGTCTCGGGATAGGCCTTGACGGAATAGCGTTCAGGCTGCTTTGGTTGTTGATTGCAGCCGAATAGGGTGATTGTGCCCATAACTAATAAGGTGAGTTTTTTCATTTATGGTTGATTTAAAGATTTAAAATTTAAAATTCAAAATTTAAGATTCAAAGATTCGATGGGCTCGGGACTATCCTTGTCGTCGCTTCGCGTCACTGCGAGGCACGAAACAGTCCAGTACTTTATTTGACGGACAAAAGTACGATAATTTGGTGGAATGGGTGAATTATTCTTCTATATTTCGAAAAACTTCGCTAACTCGCCGAATAAAAATATGCCAAATCGCTGAATGGTAATATGTAATGTTCTTTAAATCCTTGTTATTATGTGTTTTATGGCTTTATCAAAAATAAAAGCAGTAATGAGATTATCTAGATTCGCATTTTATATAAAGTGGATGTAGTGCACTACTTTATCAATGAAATCTTCATAGTCGTTGTATATTACGGCAGAGGAGAAATCACCGTATTGAGTGTTTGATTCACTAACAATAAAGTCAGTTTTGCTCTCGTAGAAATGAACATAGTCGGTTTTGTCAACAATGGGTTGGTTAATTTCAGGTAGGTGAATAACAAAAAGTAAAGTTTTGGTAGGAGTATGGATTGAGGTTTGGATATTATCTTCTGAGAGTGTGAGATACTTTGTTGCATTGTGAATGGTAAACTCTTCCCATTTTTGTATTAAACCTTGCTTGTTATAATAGGGCAGTTTCTCTGGGATAATAAAGATTTGAAAATAAGGTATGTTTGCGCAACGAATGTTGGCTGTTTCTCCCAGCATATTTTCAAAATAGTTGTTGGAGTTTTGTGAGTAGTTTTGCATCACGAATTTCACCCCAATTCCAGCAACTGATTTTTGCCTGTGTTTGATTGTTATATCAACCACCTTGTCAATATAGCGTCCGTCGAGTTTTTCCTCTTTTCCGTCGCCGATTCCTAAAGAGCAGACCGAATAACCAACGCCAAGACGTTCTTTCAGGTCTTTTGCTATTGCACCATGCAGAATTTTAAGTTTTTCGTTACTCCGCGACCCTGTTTCAAGAAACTTTTTAAAAGAGTTTCCTACTACTGTCAGAAATTCTTGATTGTCCATATTTTTCACTTAGTTTATAGTTCAGGTATTGTTCTAAATCTTTTGAAGCGAAGGTGTAATAACCGCCGCTTTTGTAGTTTTTCAAAAGTTTGATGTAATCGATAAAATCAATTGAGTATATGAGTTCCTGTATTTCTTCAAACTCAATATCGGTCAAGATGTATAATCCGCTATACAAACCTTTCCCTTCTGGTACTTTTTCAAGTTTAATGCTGTTTCTGTCTTTGATAATTGTATTGATAGCATATTTCATTTTTGAAACATCCTTCAAGGCCTGTGTCCTGCCAAATAGATACCAGTATTGGTCACCTTCAATATCTCTGCCTTTTGAGAGTTTTTCGACATTGTCCAATAGATGAAGATATGCTTCTTGATTTTCCTTAAAAAAAACCAATGGTAAAGGTTTTCCCATGTTGTCATAAGGATAAATGCATTTGCTCCATTTCCCGGTTGAGGCTTTGAGTATTTCTATTGTTCCTTCGTTGAAATCAAAATCTCCGATAAAAACCTTGTCCGCTAATGTCGCAAAACCATTTTTCACCGAAGTATAAGGATACGAATGCCCCGTTTTAATGGATTTTAATTCGGTAAGTTTCTCACTATTTGCTAAATAGAAACAATTCCCGATGTTTATTTCATCGAGAGTAAGACTGCAAAGAAAACGGTTGGTTAAGTGCTCTTCATCGAAATTGTAGTATTCAATTCCGTCGCAAGTTTTGTTGTTTTGGAATCTTGAAATCAGTGTGTATGTTGTGGCTTCAAAAGGTTGGAAGTGCCCTAAATCGATGAATCCTGTTAGATTTTTGTAGTGATTTATGTATTTCCGAAGATGGTTACCTGCTTTACTGCTTAACCATGAACTTGGTGTAATTAGGCACATTAATCCATCTTTTGAGAGCATATTAAATCCAATCTCAAAGAATACAATGAACAAATCTGTCATTCCTTGTTCAGCAAAACGGTATTTTTTGACGGTATCATAGCTATCTTCTAAATTGTGGACCCTTACATAGGGAGGATTACCGAAAACGAAATCCATCTTCCCATTGAATCTGTCAATTTTCAAAGTATCAGCATTGGTAATGTCCCATTGAACATTTGTTAGTCCAAATTCCGATGCCGTGTTACTCAAATTCTGAAAACACGCCTTGCATTCATCAGCATCTAATTCAATGCCGTGAATATAGTTTTCCAACTCATGCTTTAAAGTGGATAAATCATTGCTTTGCGCGAGGAATGATAAACAATACCGTTTTACAATTTCTTTGAGGAAAGCACCATCTCCACAACTATTGTCTATGGTGTGTTTCTTAAGTATTCGATTGTCGTTATATCTTCCAAAGTCAAGGATAAGTTTGACTAAATACTCAGGCGTATAAACCCGTCCATGCTGTTTGACTGCTTTTGCCATACGCTAATTGTTTCATTATTGCGTTTGGCAATCTGTCCCCTACGAACACGGTGCGTGGGCAGTTTTGCCCAAACACTGCGGTCGTAGGAAACCGAATTACACAGACAAAACGCCCACGCTGTGGGTGTTTACAATCTGTTTTCGGTGTAATTTTGAAATTTCCTACGTTTCAGTGTTACTCAAACAAATAGCAAACGCTTGGTTTATAATATGTTAGCTGCTTTTAGATTCTATGTGTCTTTTATTTCGTTTTTAGGGTTTGTCCATGCAAAAATAAGAATTATTCTGTATAAGAAAGAATTGTTGTATAGAAAAATCGGGATTTCCGATTTTGTACAGAAGTTGTTTCCAAAATGGAAATAACTGAAAAATGACTGTTGCAAATATTGCAACTGTCATCTAATGAGTTGGGAAAAAGCAACCTGTCGGACATTCCAACAACTTCATTCAATTGTTTAGTAGAAAAATCGGAATTTCCGATTTTCTTCAGTTGTTACAAATTATGCAATAACTGTCCCTGATGCGGAATAGTGGTATTTTCCAAAATGGAAATAACCATCCAAAAACATCGACTATTTCCATTTTGGAAATTGTCGTGTTGAATTAACCGAGAAAACCTCGGCAACTTCGTGTCTAGTATGTGCTTTATGATAAATGTTCAATATATTGAACATATTTTACAAAACATTGTTCAGTATATAAAACATTTTTCATTATTATAGGTTAATTTATCATATAAATGTTCAGTATGCAAAACAAATTTCCATTTGAAATGTTTCGTATATTGAACATTTTGCTTATTTTTGCAGGCTGAAACTTAACAACATAGAAAAATGGAAACATTGATTAGAAGACATCTTAACAGGATGCAGACCGTAAATCTCGATTTTGTCAGGAATATCATGGACGAAATCGACTGGAACGAGCGGCTTCTGATGATCAAAGGCCAGAAGGGTGTCGGTAAGACAACGCTCATGACACAACGCATCATGCAAGTGTTTGGCCCGACCAACACCACAGATGTGCTTTATGTGAGCCTTGATAACATCTATTTTGGCACTCATCATCTGCTGGATTTCATTGAGCAGTTCCATGCACAAGGAGGAAAATACCTGTTTCTGGACGAAGTGCATAAGTATAAGGGGTGGAGCATCGAAATCAAGAACGCATACGATGAGTTTCCCGACATGCACTTCGTGCTAAGCGGGTCGTCGTTGGTCAATCTTTCTGACGGAGAGGCCGACCTCTCGCGCCGCTGCATTGCCTATACCATGCTTGGGCTTTCGTTCAGAGAATACTTGCGGATGTTCCATCAAAAGGACTTCAAAAGACGGACACTTCAAGAGATCCTTACCAACGGTAATAGCATCTGTGCCGAAGTCAATGCACAAATCCGCCCATTGCCGCTTTTTGCTGAGTATTTACGCTATGGCTACTATCCTTTCTTGAAAGAAGGGCAGGACAATTATTATGTTCGTATTGAGAACGTTGTCAATACCATCATTGAGGTGGAACTGCCACAATTACGGAAACTCGACGTGGGCAATATCAGAAAAGTGAAGTCGTTGTTGGGCATTCTGTCTTCCAATGTGCCTTTTGCCCTCGACACCGTCAAACTGGCGACTATGGCGGAGATTTCACGCACCACATTGTTGAATTATCTTCAAATCCTCAGCGAGGCTCGTCTGATTCAGTTGTTGTATTCGGATGCAACAAATGTGAAACGACTACAAAAGCCGGACAAGATTTATTTGGAAAATCCCAATATGCTTCATGCCCTTGCCACGACACGGGTCAACGAAGGTACAGAGCGCGAAGTGTTTTTCATTAATCAGCTCGCGTCAAGTCATGTTGTGGAATACAGCAAGACTTCAGCGGACTTCACCATCGACCATCAATACACGATTGAAGTTGGTGGACGTTCTAAAGATGGAAAGCAGATTGCTGGCGTTACAAAGAGTTATATCGCTTCCGCTGATGAGGAGTATGTGCTCGGCAACAAAATCCCGCTCTGGCTTTTTGGCTTTTTGTATTGAGACTTACATCTTATCCATCTCCGAATCATCCTCAATCCTAAGATTCTCAATGATGAATTTCTGGCGTTCCATGGTGTTCTTGCCCATATAGTATTCCAGTAATGGAAATCCGTTCTCAGATAATCTTGCCATCCCAAAGCAACTTGAAAAAGTCCGTCATATAAATGAGTTCCTTGTCTTCAGACAGTCTTGTGATTGGATCGAGTGAGACCAATGTACATATTTTGATGTAAAATCAGGATAGTTAAGTCGAATTTTCAATCAAATAATCGCCCACTCAAATCTCTGCGCAAACCTCTCTTGTTCAGACTTCGGGATTTGGCATTGATTTGCCGTGATTCTCCAATTCTTTATTCCTTGCTTTACTTCTCGGATAATGGTTTCAGCTTCTTTTTGGTCAATCATGTAATCTTCGCAGGCATCAAGGAGAATGTCTAAAGAGGACTCGTTTGTATTGGAAGAAATCAACAAACTCTGGGTTGTCATATTAGTTGGGTTCAGGTCGTAGGCGGGCGACAGTTGCCAACCTTTTTTACCTAAAAGGAATCCGTGATTCCTGAAATGGTCGTCATGGTTGCCAATGCAAATGTTGAATGCCACACGGCGGTACAGTTCTTTCAGTGTGGCACTTGTGTCAGCCACGCCTGTGGGGCCAATGATGACATCCACAATGTCCAGGTAACCGTGTCCTGTGGAAGCGTTGTCACCGTCTTTGAGGTTGGCCAAAGTCAAGGCAGAAGCGAAATGCCGACGACCATTGTCGGTTCGGTCGAAACGACGTGACAACAATGTGTGATATTTTACGCCGTCAAGTTTCAACAAACGGGTTTCGGCAACATTGATGCCAACTTTTCTGGCCAACACATGCGCAAAATGCTCCCAAAGAGCAACATCGTAGTCATCGGAGACCGATGGAATCTTGGCGATACACAAATGGCCATTTTCATCCATGACATTGGCTTTGGGTCGAGCACCTCCCAACGATGAACCCTGGTGGAACAGGTTATCAAGCCATTCTTCACGCATGGGTCGTCCTGATTGCTCATTTCTTTCATATTCATGTGACATGAAAACGAATTCACGGAGACTGGTCAATGGCGGTACGCGCATTTCATTCTCTGATACACCCACGAAAGCATTATCATGCATGAAACGAAAAGCACCCATCCGTGAAAAGTCATCCAATTGGGTCAAGTAATCATAGTCGGTAAAAGCCTTGGGGATGCGTTTTTCTTGTTCGGCTTTAATTCTCTCACGCTTGTCAATCAGCCTTTTGCCCCAACGGTCGGGCAAGGCATCACCAAAACAGCCGAAAATCTCGCCTGATTTGTATTGTTTGCCCGAGAAGTTCATCAAGTCACCACTTAAAAGGATAGACCGATTCGAGCGTAGCCATTCCGCATCGAATGAAAAACCGTATGAAGGCGTTCCTCTAAGCATTTCATGACTTAATGTGCCAACCAAAACAGGGGCATCAAGCCAGTCGAAATCCGCATATACTTGAAGCCTTTCCATCATTCCGTCTTTTTTGATGCCCTTTGGCGCTGCTTCAAGTCTAAGTCTTGCAGGTTTCGCCCGATTTCATCTTTTTGTGCCAACAAGAGAATGTCTTCGTCCAATTGCAAGGCATACAAAACGCGCAAATAAATCCCTATAGCTACGGTGGGCGCACCTTTTTCAACACGCATCACCGAAAGCTGAGAGCAGGTGGCGCGCTCAGCCACCTGTGCGATGCTCAGGTCACGCCTTAATCGGGCCAACTTGATTTGTTCTCCAACGATGGAGAGGTTCTTGGCGAGTTTCCTAGGAAGCAGGGTACCTTTTGTCGATTTTGTCATAATAAACTATCATTTGAGACTGCAAAAATAGGAAATTATTGCATTATATGATAGTTCATTCAGAAAATTTACATTTTATCCATCTCCGAATCATCCTCAATCCTCAAATTCTCAATGATGAACTTTTGCCGTTCCATGGTGTTCTTGCCCATGTAATAATCCAACAGCTCCTTGATGCCGAAGTCGTAGCGCAGGATGACAGGTTCAAGGCGCATGTTGGGCCCGATGAAACCACGGAACTCGTCGGGGGAGATTTCGCCCAAGCCTTTGAAGCGGGTGATCTCGGCCTGCTTGCCGCATTTCTCCTTGGCGGCGATGCGTTCCTCGTCGGTGTAGCAATAGTAGGTCTCCTTTTTGTTGCGCACACGGAACAAAGGCGTCTGCAAGATGTAGACATGGCCGTTACGCACGAGGTCGGGATAGAACTGGAGGAAGAAGGTGAGCATCAGCAGACGTATGTGCATGCCGTCGACATCGGCATCGGTGGCGATGACGATGTTGTTGTAACGCAGGTTTTCGATGTCCTCGTCGATGTTCAAGGCGGCTTGCAGCAGGTTGAACTCTTCGTTCTCGTAACACACTTTCTTGGTCATGCCCAAACAGTTGAGCGGCTTGCCACGCAGGCTAAACACGGCCTGGGTCTGCACGTCGCGGCTCTTGGTGATGCTTCCCGATGCGGAGTCGCCCTCGGTGATGAAGATGGTACTTTCGAGGCGTTTCTCGTGGTTGGTGTTGAGGTGGATGCGGCAGTCACGGAGTTTGCGGTTGTTCAGGCTGACCTTTTTGGCACTTTCGCGAGCGGCTTTCTTTATACCGGCAATCTCTTTGCGTTCCTTTTCGTTGGCTTGGATTTTGGCCTGCAACACGCTGACCGTCTCAGGATTCTTGTGCAGGTAGTTGTCCAAGTGGCGTTTAAGGATGTCGAAGACGTAGGTTTTCAGGAAAGGACTGTCGTTGGTGCCGTCGGGGTTGTTGGGCGCGAGGTGGGTGGAACCGAGTTTGGTCTTGGTTTGTGCCTCAAACACAGGCTCTTGAATGCGGACGCACAAGGCGCAAATCAAACCTTGGCGGATGTCGGCAGGCTCGTATTCCTTTTGGTAGAACTCGCGCACCACGCGGGCATAGCCTTCGCGGAAGGCCGACTGGTGTGTGCCGCCTTCGGTGGTGTGCTGTCCATTGACAAACGAATAGAAATAGTCGCTCGACTGCCCGTTGACATGCGTGAAAGCCGCCTCAAAGTCGCCATCCTTGATATGGATGATGGGGTAGAGGCCTTCGCCTTCCATATTGTTCTGCAAGAGGTCGAGGAGGCCATTCTTGGAGTAATAGCGCTTGTCGTTGTAAATCAAACTCAAGCCACGGTTAAGGTAGGCGTAGTTCCACACGCGCTTCTCGATGTATTCATCCACATAGTGGTAGTTACCAAACAACGCGGAATCCGGGATAAACTCGGTCAAAGTGCCAGTGTCGCCATCGGAAGGAATGATGCCCGAATCACTGACCATTTTGCCCTGTGCAAACTCCACAATCCTTGTCTTGCCCTCTCGGACAGACTGCACCTTGAAATATGACGAAAGCGCGTTGACGGCCTTGGTTCCCACACCGTTCAATCCGACCGACTTCTGGAACACCTTGCTGTCGTATTTAGCACCCGTATTCAGTTGCGAAACAGCCTCTTTCAGCTTACCCAGCGGGATGCCACGGCCATAGTCGCGGATGCTGACTTTTTTTTCGGCTTTGTCAACCCTAACTTCAATCTTCTTTCCGAAGCCCGAAGTGAACTCGTCGATGGAGTTGTCGACGACCTCTTTGATGAGCACATAGATACCGTCATCCTGCGAGGCACCGTCGCCGAGTTTGCCGATGTACATACCCGGACGGCGACGGATGTGTTCCATGTCCTCAAGGTGAACGATGCTGTCGTCGTTATAGTTCTCAGTGGTTGGAATAGGGTCGCTATCTTGTGTGAAGATGTCGTCTTCGATGATTTCGCTCATAAAAGTGGATTTGGTTGCAAAGGTACGAAAAAAACATCAGAAAACACCTTTAGTGGTTGTTTTCACCCATTCCCAATCTTCACGATTGGGAACCAATTGTGCCAACCGACTCCCCGTTTGTTTGTGGAACACAATCCATTGATAAACGAACAAAGCCGAGTAAGTCAGTGTAGTGGTGATTGCTGCGCCTCGGATACCCAACAAAGGAATCAGGATGAAAGCAGAGACAAGAGTAACCGAAAGACCAATAAGCGAGGCGTAGAGGTTGTATTTCGGTTTGCCTGTGCCAGAGAAATAATTGGCCAAAACGGTATGGGCAGAGAAAAACACGATACCAGGCGACATCAGCAGGATGACGGGACGGATATCAGCAAACTCTTCCGAGAATAACAACTCAAAAAAAGATGTCGGGAGTAGGCAGATTACCAACAAAGCAGTGAATGTCAGCATAATGGAAATCTTCATGAAACGAAGTGTGAGTTGCGAGGCGCGTCGGTCGTTTTCGGTATTGCTTAGTGCTGAGAATTCCACCAAACCTATGCTATATCCGACTATATTCACACCTTCTGTAACTTGAGTACCGGAGGCATAGACACCTATGGATTTCTCGTCACAGTGCGTGTTCAACAGATAGAGGCTCAAGCGTTTGTTCAAGGTACTGACCAAGGTCGAGAGTTGCATGAAAGCACCGTAATGGAGCATTTCCTTCATGGTGTCTTTAATAGGTTCGCGTTCTTCGCGTTTTAGACTTGGGAAGAGCAGTATCCAACCAATAAGGGTGGCCAAACTATAGCCACAAAGCTGAGAGTAGAGTAGGGCTTTCGCCGTCCTCAGGTTCATGGCGAAAATTAACACGGCCATCATTGTGACCTGTGTGAGTATTTGTATGAGAAACAACCAATTAAAAGTACCGACCTTCTCCTTCCCCAAAAAATGGTTCAAATTAAACTCGTGCAGGCTATAGACGAAAGTCATCAGCAAAACAAGCCAGGCATAGCCTTTAGGAACAATGGTGTGGTAAAAATCGGGAAATAAATGTAAAATTTTGAAAAACAAGAGGTAAATCAGCATCACGAAGGCAATCCAGCTGTAAGAAATCTTCATCAGCGTGGCGAGTTTCTTTCGAGGCGTGAAATACACCAGTCCACTGCCAGCGATGAGTTCGATGCCTATTAATAAAAAGGTGATGTCCGTCTGGGCAATGAAAGCCTTTCCCCATTCAACAGCGCCAAGTAATTTGGTACCCATAATGAGGGTGGCCAATTGCGTCAGCACATTGACTGCTCTTGCCGCTCCCGTTCCCAGTATTTTTTTGAACATACTATCTCCCTTAGAATCTGCAAAAATACAAAAAAAGGATATGCCTAAAATCTGAAATAAAAATTGGTTGATACAATAAGGACAAAAGTGCCACGTTATTTCCTTTATGAGAAAAATATTGACCCTTTTATTATTCCTTTTGCCGTTGTTCGCTTCGGCCCAACAGCTGATAGCTCATCGCGGCTGCATCAAGGATGGTTATGATTTTTGGCTTTATGTTCCAGAGGATTACGACCCCAATGAGTATTCGAAACCTTTGATATTGTTTCTACATGGAAGGACATTGTGTGGAGATGATTTGAATATAGTACGTAACTATGGGTGCATCAATGCGGTTGAACGGGGTGTAGGGATTGATGCTTTGATTGTTGCTCCCCAAGCTCAAAGTGCCTGGAATCCACAGAAATTACACGAGGTTTACGAATGGGTGAAAACGCATTACAACATCAACACAAGACGGTTCTATGTAATCGGGATGAGCATGGGTGGCTACGGTACTTTGGATTATGCGGCCACTTATCCAAACGAGGTGGCTGCAGCTATGGCCATGTGTGGTGGAGCTACAGTGAAAACGCTTTGTGGATTGAACGAGGTTCCCTTATGGATTGTTCATGGCACTGCCGATGCTGCTGTTTCTGTTAACTGCTCACAACGCGTTGTGGATGAAATGTGCGCCTGTGGTGATACGAGTAGACTCATTTTTAGTAAGATGAAAGGCGTTAACCACACCCGATTGGCACGTGTTTTCTATCTTGATCAGACCTACGATTGGCTTTTTTCGCATTCGTTGAGCGACTCGGCAAGAGTGGCCAATAAATCATACACTGTTACAAATGTATTGCTGAAAGATGCGTATGATAATTTGGAGAAGAAGACCAACCTGAAGATTATTGACGACAATACAGAGAGCAATAGGAAATACTACACAGTAAAGAAAGGCGACACCCTTAGCAAGATTGCTGTCGAAAACGAAACCACGGTTTCCATACTTTGCAAACTCAATAAGATGAAGAAAACCGACAAATTAAGGGTCGGAAGAAAAGTCAGAGTAAAATAAGCGATGCATAGTAGGAAAACAGACCGCCAAACTAGATTTGACGGGCTGTTTTCGTTATGAAAAAAATAAGATTATTCTACCGGGATGTCCTTGTTGACGTTCTTCGAACCCCAGAGGGCGTAGAAGAGTAGGAAGGCGAGGCCGATGACGATCACCCAGTAACTCTGGAGGTAACCAACACCACCCAAGCCGTCGACTATGGCGTTCTGGA
>JAEEGK010021172.1_pt1 | contig 13761 bp, 6 predicted proteins | sample 8958771 | NCBI WGS metagenome assembly JAEEGK01 (sample SAMN16246547, study PRJNA631951) | gut metagenome | biome: gut microbiome; feature: rumen; material: SC-attached | host: Bos | place: Iran: Karaj | collected 2018-10 | reverse complement strand
ACTGGGGACAACAGCAGACCGGTGACAGGGGACAGGGACATGGCACCGAGTGCCACGTACCAGTCCCCTGTCACCTACGTACCGGTTCCCAATCACCTTTACAGATGCTTCTTGGGATAGAGGGCGTCCCACCAGGTGGGGTCGTCCTTGAGCCATTTCTGGAACCACGCCATCTGGGTGGCCAGCCACTTGGACTTCTTATGGTAGTCGAGGATGTGATGGTTCTCGCCTTTCACCTCGACGAGGGCTACCTCACGGCCCAGCAGCTTGAGGGCGGTGAACATCTGCAGACTCTCGATGAGGGGCACATTGGTATCGGCATCACCATGGAGCAGCAACAGGGGGGTGTGGATCTTGTCGGCATTGAACAGCGGACTCTGATCGACATAGAGCTGACGATGACTCCAGGGGTAGCTGTTGGCCATCGACACCTGGCTGTAGCTATAGCCCCAGTAGCCCTCACCCCAGTAGCTGGTGTGGTTGGCGATACCGGCATGGCTCACGGCAGCGGCAAAGAGATCGGTCTGGGTTTGCAGATACTGGGTCATGAAACCGCCATAGGAAGCACCCATGCACCCGATCTTGGCCTTGTTGATATAGGGATGGGTGGCACAGAGCTGCTGGACGCCCTCGATGATGTCCTCGGCAGGACCGCGACCGGCGGTGTTGACATGGCGCGACGCCCACTCCTGACCGAAGCCGGTGGCTCCGCTGGGCTCCACGATATAAGCCACATAGCCCAGCGAGTTCCAGTACTGGGGGGCATAGGGCGACTCGAAATAGCGGGATACGGGGGCGCAGCCGCCATAGTAATACACGATGAGGGGATACTGCTTAGTGGCATCGAAATCCTTGGGCAGATAGAGGCGGCCATAGACGGTGTCGCCCTTGGCATTCTGGAAGTTCCAGTCCTGACAGGTGCCCACCTCGGCATCGCCCAGGGCCTCGGCACCATGGAAGAAGGTGGACTGCTTACCGGACTTCAGATGCCACACATAGGCCGAGGCGGGCTCCATGGTCTTATACGACAGATAGCCCAGCACGGGGGCGTGGGCTGCGAGATCGAAGCGATAGGCATAGTCGCCCTGGATGGGCAGCTGACTGATACGCCCGCTCTTGGGATTGAGCACGAACAGATTGACATAGTCGCGATCCTCGGCAGAGAAATAGATCTGGCCGTCGGCCCACGACCAGCTGAAATCGTTGACGCTGGGGTCGAAATCCTTGGTGAGAGGGGTGACCTGACGGGTGGCGATATCGAAGAGGAACAGCTCGTTCTCGGTCATGCTGGGCGTGACGCCGGCGGGCAACTGACAGCCGATGCGCCCGAATGCCTCGGGATGGCCACGGAACAGCACCTGACGGCCATCGGGCGACAGGTAGCCGCCCTCGATGAACTCGCCACCCACCAACAGGGTATCGGTGTGCAGGGTGGCGGCATCCATGAGATAGACATCCATCACAGCCGTGGGGCGCTTGGCCAGACGGTTATGGAAGCTGCCCACCAGCAGACGGGTGCCATCCTGCGAGATATCGTAGAGGCTCTCGCCCTTGCTGCCAAAGGTGAGGCGCTGGGTGAGACCGGTCTTGACATCGAACTTGGCGAGATAGGTGCGCTTGCGCCAGCCGGGCTGGCGGTCGTCCATCTCGACCACCTCGAACACATCGGGGTCTTCCTTGGGTCCCTCGTCCTCGAGGGTGAGGATGAGATAATCCTCGGTAGGTGCCACGGTATAGGCGCCCTCGGGCACCTGACTGGCAAACAGGGTGCGACTGCCGGTGCGGGGATCGACCTTATAGAGCATGCGGCTGCCGCCCTGGCGCTCCTCGGCGAGGAAAGCCACGGAACGGGGCATCCACGTGCCAAAGGCGGCGGTAGAGGCTGAGAGCAGCTTACGGGTCTTGACCTCGCGCAGCTCATAGCGCCAACGCGACTGACCGTCGGACGTGGTGGTCTGATAGGTGACCACGGCATACTGGCCATCGGCAGAGATGCGGATATCGCGCACACGCTGGCCATCGGTGAGGTCGTGCACCATATAGGGATGGCGCTTGTCGAGGGTGCAGGGCACCGACTTGGGGGTGTTGAAACTCACCTGGATGGAGTCGCTGTCGGCAGGCTCTGCCAGGTACTGGATGGCAAAGGTGTGGTGCTCGGGGGCCAGGCGCAGGTCGGCGCCAGCCTCCACACCATCGATGTAGAGCTTGTAGTGCTTGGGACCCTTGACCTCGATCCGGCCTTTGAGATAGTCGCTGTTGTTGACATAGAAGGTGAGCACGCCCACGCTCCTGCTATCGGCGAGCGACGGCAGCACAGCACCCGAGAAGGTGCCTGAGGGCTGGGAGGTGAGGGGGATGGCGCCCAACAGGGCGGTGGGGTCGAACTGACGGCCTTTGACATCGACTGTATCGGCAGCGAAAGGCGCTGCTACAGCGTAGGGACCTGCGAGATTGAACGTCGTTACCGGCGTCTTGATTTGTGCCGCTGCCATCATACCGAAGGCCAGCAGCAACGGGGTTGCAATTAGTTTTTTCATCTATTTATTTAGTTTAGAAAGCTTCGCGATACTTGCCCTCGTCCTTATCCTGGAGCATGGAGAGATAGGACTGGTAGCGGCTCTCGGCGATATAATGGTCCTCGAGGGCCTTGAGCACCGCACAACCGGGTTCGTGGGTGTGGGTGCAGTTGGAGAAACGGCAGTCGTGCGAGAAATGGAAGATCTCCTTGAAATAGCTGGTGAGCTCCTCGGGCTCCATATCGAAGGTGCCGAAGCCCTTGATGCCCGGGGTGTCGATGAGCCAGCCATGCTCCAAACGGATCATCTCGCTGAAGGTGGTGGTGTGCTGACCGGTGTTATGGGCATCGCTGATCTCGGCGGTGCGCAGTTGGGCCCCCGGCACCAAACGGTTGATGAGGGTAGATTTGCCCACGCCGCTGTTGCCGCTGAGCAGCGTGATCCTGCCCTGGAGCAGCGCCTGTAGGGCCTCGACCCCATCGCCGGTGCCGGCGGAGATCTGGCGGCACTCGTAGCCGATGGTCTCATAGAGGTTGACCATGGCCTCCTGATAGCGCAGCAGGTCGGCATCGAGCAGGTCGGTCTTGTTGAACACCAGCACCACGGGCACGCGGTAGGCCTCGGCGGAGGCCAGGAAGCGGTCGATGAAGGTGGTGGAGGTCTGGGGCTGCGCCACGGTGACCACCAGCAGTGCCTGATCGACATTGGCGGCGATGATATGACTCTGCTTGGAGAGGTTGATACTCTTACGGATGATATAGTTACGACGGTCCTCAATCTCGGTGATGAAGGCCGTGCCCTCCTGGTTGGGCACAATCACCACCCTGTCGCCAACAGCCACAGGATTGGTGCTACGGATACCCTTCAAACGGAAGTTACCCTTAATCTTACAATCAAACAGCTGGCCATCGTCGGTGAGGACGGTGTACCAGCTGCCTGTGTTCTTAATAACAAGTCCGCGCATTTAAACGGTCATGATTTCCTTGTTCTTAGCTGTGATCAGCTCATCGATCTTCTTGATATACTTGTCGTGCAGCTTCTGCAACTCGTTCTCGGCATCCTTCTCCAGATCCTCTGACAGACCGTCCTTGATGGCCTTCTTCAGCTTGTCCTTGATGTCGGCACGAACATTGCGCACCTCGACCTTCGACTTCTCGGCAATCTTGTTGCACTGCTTGGTGAGGTCGCGACGACGCTCCTCAGTGGGCTGAGGGATGTTCAGGCGGATAATCTCGCCGTTGTTCTCGGGGGTGATGCCCACATCGCTGTCCATGATGGCCTTCTCGATGTTACGGATCTCCTTGCGGTCCCAGGGCTTGATAGCAATGGTACGAGGATCGGGCACGCTCACATTGGCAACCTGGTTTAGAGGCACCTTGCTGCCATACACTTCTACGCGAACGCCATCGAGGATAGCCACGTTGGCACGACCGGCACGGATGCGGTTCAGCTCGTCCTCCAGGTACATCGCTGCCATCTCCATGCGCTCTTCGCTCTTACTCAAAATTTCTTTAACGTCAACCATATTGTTATGCTTTTAATCATTTTTCTGTTGACAAAAGTAACGTTTTTCCACGAAACTTCCAAATAATTGCGTTTTTTTCATTCAAAAATTTTGTTATTTACACAATTCTTGCTATCTTTGCGGGTGTTTACTACCACAACTTGAGACAATATCATGCAATTCGGAGCAAACTATATATACCTCATTATGATAGCGGCATTCTGCTGTGCCGTGATCGGTATCGTGGTGTATAACCGGGTGATCTACTACCGCGAGAAGCGCACCACCAGAAGGGTGCAGCGGCTGAACGCGCAGCTCACCCTGATCATGGATGCCAACAAAACCGAGGTGTGGACCTTCAGCGCCAGGAAGAACCGCTTCAAGGTGATATCGAAGCAGCAGCTGGTGGAGACACGCTACACCCCCTTTGAGTTCTCGCAGTTCTACGACCGCGACGACTTTGTGAGGATACAGCAGGCCATAGGCAACATACAGCGCAGGGAGGCGCTGGCCGAGAACCTGACCGTGAGGAGCGCCCCCGCCAGCGACGGCACCACCAGAACCTACGAGATGACCCTGAGCGTGCTGCGACGCAACAAGCGCGACATGCCCAGCGAGATTCTGGGCACACAAAGGGATATCAGCGAGGAGACACGACGCGCCGAGGAGAACAAGAACCTGATGCTGAGATACCACACCGTGTTCAACTCGTCGCTCGTGGACATGATCTACTACGACGCCAACGGCTATCTGGCCGGCCTGAACGACAAGGCCTGCGAGACCTTTGGCGTGAAAGACCCCCAGGCGCTCATCAGGCGCAGAATCAGGATGACCGACATCCCCTCGTACAGGGATATGGACATCGACACGCTGGAGCACACCGTGCTCTCCTCGATCACCGATATCACCAGCACCAAGGCACAGGACGAGCGCGTGCCCGAGATCACCCGGCACGGCAAGATGTACTACGACGTCATGGTGGGACCCATACGCGACCAGCACAACCAGCTGCTGGGCATCATCACCGCCGGCTACGACATCACCGAGATGGTGGAGGCCGACCACAAGCAGAAGGAGCAGTGCCGCATGATTGAGCAGCGCAACAACGCCCTGCAGCGCTATATCAGGGATATCAACTACTCGCTCAAGATCAGCGAGTCGAGACTGGTGAACTACTACCCCGACTGCCATGAGCTGGAGATACTGAGCGACCTGACCAAGGCCGGCAAGCGCATACCACAGATAGAGGTGGTGGAACTGATGCACAACACGGAACAACACCGGGCCAAATCGCTCATCAAGCGCATGGACCGTCGCCGACCAGGCAACATATCGGCCACCCTGCACACCAAGCTCAAGGACCAGCAGAAACGCGAGATGTACCTGAACTTCGACCTCATGCCCATCACCGATGCCACCGGCAGGGTGACACACTACTTCGGCATCTGCCGCAACGACACCGAGATGGCCTATACCGAGCTACGACTCAAGGAGGAGAGCGCCAAGGCGCAGGAGGAGGAGCAGCTCAAGAACAGCTTCCTGCTCAACATGAGCTACGAGCTGAGAGGACCGCTGCACGCCGTGATAGGATTTGCCGAGCTCTTCAAGACAGAGCACAACGAGGAGGACGAGAAGGTGTTTGCCAACGAGATCAAGAACAACACCGACGTGCTGCTGAACCTGATCAACGACATTCTGTTCATCTCACGCCTCGACGCACACATGATAGAATACCACTATGCTGTGTGCGACTTTGCAGAGCTGTTTGACGGCTGGTGCCAGCAGGGCTGGAAAGACAGCAGCAACCTGGTGACCAAGATTGTGAACAACGCCTACAGCCGCCTACTGGTGAACATTGACAAGCACAACCTGGGCATCGCCATCGAGAAGCTGTGCCGCTATGTGGTGATGAGCGCCAGCGAGGGACTCATGAAGACCCGCTATGAATACCTGCACGACGAGCTCATCATCATTGTGGACAACTCGGGCGGCGGCATGGACATAGAGGATGCCAACAACGCCTTCGACCGCTTTGTGAACAACAGCAGGCAGAAACGCATCGGCACCGGACTGGACCTGCCCATCGTGAAAGAGCTGGTGGAGCAGATGGGCGGCACCATCGACGTGCTGTCGGAACCCGGCAAGGGCTGCTCGTTCTTCATAGCACTGCCCTGCCAGATGATTGATTATGAACGAAAAATAGCACTATAGCATGCATATACTGATAGCCATACTCGCCCTGATGGCCATTATCGCCGGTGTGATAGTGAACCGCATCACGCTCCACAGTATCAGAAAGAATACTGAGAGGGCCAAGGATATGGCCACCATCATGCAGCGCACACTCACCGACAATAACTATGTGATCAGACTCAACATGCAGAACCACATGGCCACCAATATGTATGGCGACTTCCTGCCGCCTGACGGCATGAACTTCGAGGAGAGCCTGAACTACATCCACCCCGACGACCGGCAAGGCTACTACGACTTCATTGTGCGACTGGTGAAAGGCGCGGAATCGTCGGAATGCCAGCTGCGCTGGGACAGCAGCCTGGGCAAGCACGAGCAGCAGTGGAAATACCTGCGCAACGTGGGCATCGTGGAGTTTGACGAGAAAGACCACAAGACCCCGGTGAACTTCTACTGCACACTCTACGACGAGACGGAGAAGCGACTCGTGGAGAAAGAGGAGCGCGAGCTGACAGACCGCTATCGCAAACTGTTTGACCAGAGCATAGTAGGACAGGCCTTCTTTGACAAGGAGGGCCACCTGCTCACCGCCAACCAGAAACTGAGGGAGCTGCTGAAGTTCAAAGGCGAAGACGACCCCTTCTACCACCAACACACCCTGTTCGAGCTATCACCATTCCGCTACCTGCTCAGAAAGGATGATGTGGACGACCAGTACTTCTGTACCCATACCGTGATCAATGAACGCGGCGTGAGCTGCTACACTGGGATACGCGTGCACCCCATCTTCAACGACGACAACCAGCTGGAGATGTACACCCTCTACATCAAGGATGTGACACAGGACCGCGATCTGTACCTACAGCGCAAGCTGAACGAGGCACAGATACAGCGCACCAACAAGGAGATCAAAGAGTATGAGACGGAGCTGAAGTACCTGATGGAGAACATGGACCTGCGATTCTTCCGTACCTCGTTCAGCAAGCGCGAGGTGACCTTCTACAAGGAGATGGATGTGCCCGAGGGGAAGATGCACTTCGACCAGCTCATCGAGCACTTCATCGACGACCGGGCCATTGAAGTACTGAAACACCCTGAGACGTTCTTCAACGAGCCGAAATCGACACTCACACACATGCGCCCCTTCTTCCACGATGGCGGCGACCTGGAGTGGAACTACATAGACAGCGTGCCCTACTACGACAGGGAGGGGAACCTGAAAGGCTCCTATGGCGTGGTGAGAAACGTGACCAACCTGATCAACAAACAGGAGCTGCTGAGACAGGAGACAGAACGCGCCAACCAGTCGGGCCTGCGCAAGAGCACCTTCCTGGCCAGCATGAGTCACGAGATACGCACGCCGCTCAACGCCATCGTGGGATTCAGCGACGTGCTGGCCACACTCAGCACACCCGAGGAGCGCGACCATATCATCGAGGTGATATCGAACAACTGCGACATGCTGCTGCGACTGGTGAACGATATCCTCGCCCTCTCATCACTCGAGAACGGCGAGATGACCATCAACCCCAAGGAGACCGACTTTGCCAAGTGCTTCGACGCCCTGAGCGACTCGCTGGCAGAAAGGGTGGTGAACCCCAAGGTGACATTCCTGACCGACAACCCCTACACCACCTATGTGACCACCCTCGACGACGGCCGCATACAGCAGGTGATCACCAACTTTGTGACCAATGCCATCAAGTACACCCACGAGGGGCATATCAAGATAGGATACAAAGAAGAGACCCGCCACAACCAGGAGGGACTATATATCTACTGCGAAGACACAGGCGAAGGCATACCGCAGGAGTACCAGCAGAAAGTGTTTGAGCGCTTTGTGAAGCTGAATGACTTCATACAGGGCACCGGACTGGGACTGAACATCTGCAAGGTGATTGCCGACAACTGCAACGGCGAGATAGGCGTGCACTCCGAAGGCAAAGGACAAGGCTCCACCTTCTGGCTCTGGATTCCTGCTAAGAAACAATTAACACTATGATGATAAACAAATATAAACTCATGGCCCTGATGGTGGCATGCCACCTCGCTACGGGCCTGGCTCATGCACAACAAAAAGACAGCGTCGTGGTTTACAACGACCAGCGGCCACTGGTGTACGAAGACGCCTGGGACCTGTGGCCATACGTGTTCCTCAACGAGAACGGCGAACCCGACGGCTATAATGTGGACCTGCTGAAGATGATGTTCAAAGAGCTCAACATACCCTACATCATCCGACTGCGACCCACACTCGAAGCCCAGCAGGACCTGAAGGAACACAAGTCGGACCTGATGCTGCGAATGGATGCCGACTATGCGCGCAGCTCCTCATACTACGGCAAGAGCGTTGTACAGATCTTCACCCACAGCCTGGTGAAGCCCAAGACACAGGGCTATGAGGTGAAGCAGCTGAAGGACCTGGTCAACTATCCGGTCATTGTGCACGAAGGCAGTTTCAGCCACCACGAACTGGAGAATAACAAATGGGCAAAGGAGGTGGTGCCCTATGGTGACATGAAAGGCGCCATCAAGCAGGTGAGCACCAACAACAAGGGCCTCATCCTGTGGAACTCCATGTCGCTGAAATGGCTCATCAAGAAATACCACACCGACAACCTGGAGCTGGTGCCGTTCGACTTCCCCTATGGCGAATACAAATTCTTCTCGAACGACAAGCACCTGCTGGCACAGCTCGACAGCGTGTATGCCAAGCTGCGCGCCAACGACAGGCTCACACCCCTACAGAACAAGTGGTTCTACCCGGAACGAAAAGAGTCGGGCATCCCCACCTGGATATGGGATCTGGTGAATTTCATGGGGCTCCTGGCGGTCATCATCCTACTCTACTACACCTTCTTCAAGATACGCGAGTACAGACTCAGACAAAGACTGGAGAAGGAGAACGAGCGCCTGTCGCTCATCATGCGCACCAGTAACGTGAAATTCGGCATCTACGACATCGCCACGCAAACGTTCAACCTGATGGATTCGGCAGGCTATCCAGAACGGTCCTTCTCGCTGCTGGAGTTCTCACACCGGTTCGATGCGGCCGACTTCGCCCAGCTCACCGATGCCCTGCACCAGGTGATAGAAGATAAGATACCCAAGGCCACCCTGCAACTGAAGGAATACGAGAACGACCTGATTCACAGCAACAACTATACCGTGACCCTCTCGGTGCTGCGACGTGATAAGCGCAACAAGCCCACGGCCGTGATCTGCTCAAAGAGCGACACCACACAGGAGCGCATGCGACAGCAGCAGATCAAGGAGTCGATGCTGCGCTACCAGTTCCTGTTCAACTCGGCCATGGTCGACATGGTGTACTACGATGCCGACGGCTATATCGTGGATATGAACAACAAGGCGACAGGCACCATCGACATCCCGGCAGAAAGAATCAAGAAGAGCAGATACTCGCTCAAGGATGTGCTGGGAATGGACGATCTGGACCTCGACAAGTTCGAGTTCTTCTACGCCACCCAGCTCTATTACTCGAACGACGACAACCGCGTGCTGAACAAGATTCTGCGACGCAAGAGACTGTACTACGAGCTGCAGGTGACACCCATCCACGACAAAAACGGCCAGCGTATCGGATTCTTCGGTACCGGACGGAACGTGACAGAGGCGGCACACTCGTACAACCTGCTGCACGAGAACACCAAGAAGCTGCAGCAGCTGCAGGATGAGCTCACCACCTATATGCATAACATCGACTACGTACTGGCAGCAGGCGGCATCAGCCTGGCCAAATACCACCTCGATACCCACACACTCACCATCTTCAGCGAGATCAACAAGGCCAAATACTCGCTCACACAGACCAGAGCCCTGGCACTGATCGACAAAGCATCGGAGAAAAAGGCGCTGCGCATACTCAACAAGATGGACAACAAGCTGCCGGGCAGTCTGCTGGCAGAGATCAAGACCTGCATCAGGCGCCACGACCGCACCACGCTCCACCTGCAACTGAACTTCATACCCACCTACAAGGATGGCACAATCGTGGAGTACTTCGGACTGATACGTGACATCAGCGATATCAAGGCCGTGGAAGAGCAGCTGGCCAAGGAGTCGGTCAAGGCCCAGGAGATAGAGACCGTGAAGAATGCGTTCCTGCACAACATGAGCCACGAGATACGTACCCCGCTCAACGCCGTGGTGGGATTCTCGGAGCTCTTCGAGATGGAGCACTCGGCCGAGGACGAGCTGGTGTTCATCAACGAGATCAAGAACAACTCGGCCTCGCTGCTCAAGCTCATCAACGACATCCTGTTCCTGTCGAGACTCGATGCCGGCATGATCACCCTGACGCCACGCCCCATTGACTTTGCCAGCATCTTTACAGGCCGCGTGACATCGGTATGGGAAGGCAAGAAGAAAGAGGGCGTGGAGTATCGCATACAGAGCCCCTACAAGCGCCTCATCCTGGAGATTGACGAGCCACACGTGTCGATGGTCATCAACAAGATTGTGACCAACGCCATCCAGCACACCAACCAAGGCATGGTGCTGGCACGCTACGAATATATCGGCGACCGACTGCTGGTGGCTATCGAAGATACGGGCATAGGCATCAAGAAGGAAAACCAGGCCAACATCTTTGACCGCTTCGTGACAGGCGCCAACAACGGTGCCGGACTGGGACTGAGCATCTGCCACGAGCTGGTGGAATACATGGGCGGCCATATCGAGATCACATCAACCGAGGGCAAAGGCACCATCGTGTGGTTCTCGATACCATGCAAGATGATAGAAAAAGAACGACAGTAAAAACAGTATACACAGATATGATGAATAAAAAGATAGTGATACTCGCCATGGCCTGTCTGACCGCCTGGTGCCACCACACTACGGCACGGGCAGAATACAGCCGAGAGTATACCAAGGAACACCCACTCATCATCGTGAGCGACTGGGAGTTTTCACCTTATGAGTTCAGAAACGATATGGGCGAGCCCGACGGCTATAATGTGGAGGTGCTCAATGCCATACTCAAAAAGCTGAATATCCCCCACCAGTATGTGATGAAAGAGTGGTTCAAATGTACGGAGACCTTCGAGAACAAGGAGGCCGACCTGATCCATGCCCTGAAATTCAAATACGACGCACCACCCTACGCGTACACCCACAACATGATTACCTACTACACCATCAGGGCCGTACGTCTGAGAGCCACCCGACCACTGCACCGGATCGGACAGCTGAATGAGAACGACACACTGGGACTGAAGAAGAACGACTATGTGGACCTGAAGATGAGCGAACGAGACGACAAGCCCTTCGCACTGGCCTACAAATCGCCACGCGAGGCGCTGATAGCCATCAGGGCAGGCAAGCTGAAATACTATATGTGGGGCGAGCGCCCACTGCATATGAAAGTGAAGGAGCTGGGACTGGACGGCATCGAATTCGACGAGACGGATATAGAAGCGGGCGAGCTGCGTATCATCGGCTACGACAAAGAGCTGATTAAGGATATCGACGAGATGTATGCCCGCATGGAGCAGGCCGGCGATATCCAGAAGATACGCGACAAGTGGTTCTTCCCCGACCGCGTGCACAACGATGCCTCGCCTGTGGCCCTCATCCTGCTGATCGCCATCGTGGTGGTGACTCTGGTGGTACTGCTGTTCAGCCACCTGATGCGCATCAGGGTGAGAAAAGCCACCGAGACCTCGTTCGACCTGAACCAGATGATGACCGAAGCCCTGAAATCGGGTAACTTCTACGTCATTATGAACGACCTCAAGACCAAGCGCCTGACCAACAGCTATGGCGACATGCTGCCTGCCGAGGGTATCAGTCTGGAGGCCTTTATGGAGCGGATACCCGAAGAGGACAGGCAGAGGTACAACGAGATCATTGAGATGGTGAACCAAGGACAGCGAGACTTGGGCTATTTGAAGCGGCGCTACAACAGAGGCACGGAGGAAGCGCCCGAATGGCGCTATGTGGAAGGCCACTCGGTGGTGCAGTATGAGGACGACAAGCCGCGCTACCTGCTCACCTCGTTCAGAGACTACACCAACGAGATTCAGGAGGAGCGCATGAACGAGGATATCGCCAGCAAATACATGAACATGTTCAACAACGGACTGATTGCCATGTCGTTCTATGACAAGAACGGCAAGCTCATCGATGTGAACAGGCGCATGGCGGAGCTCTGCGAGTTCGACAAGGAGGGCGAGCAGTTCTTCCGAAAGACGAACCTGTTTGACGTGGCCTTGATCAAAGGCCAGTACCATCGTGGCGACAAAGAGCACTTCCATGTGTGCCAGCGGATGTTCTACCCGGAGATAGGACTCTATAAATACATCGAGATAAGGGTGCGCCCCGCCTTCGACGAGAATGGCGAGATGCAGTTCTATATCGTGACAGCACGCGACATGACGGCTGAGCGACACATGTATCTGGAGCAGCACAAGCATGATATCGAACTCAGAAGGACCACCAACGAGATCAAACAGTATGAGGAGCAGCTGGGCTACCTGCTTGAGAACAGCAACATGTTCATCTGGAGCTACTATACCAACGAGGGCATCATCCACTTCAGCCGCAGCGGCCATAAGTCGGACTTCACCCAGAGCATCGAGGAGTTCTTTGAGGGCGCCAGTGAGGAGTTCCGCGAATCGGGCATCAGACTGGTACGCCAGACCATGGCGCAGCACAAGCCCTATAACACCACCATCTACTTCAACCACACCAAAGCCAGCAAAGACCCCGTGTGGTATGCCATCAGCGGTATCCCCACCCTCGACGAGAAGGGACACCTCATCAAGTACTTTGGTGTGGCACGTAACATCAATAACCTGATGGACGCCCAGCAGAAACTGAAGGACGAGACCAAGCGGGCCGAGGAGTCGGGAAAGATGAAAGCCGCCTTCCTGGCCAACATGACACACGAGATACGCACCCCGCTGAACGCCATCGTGGGATTCAGCGACCTGCTACCCGTGGTAGAAGAGCACAGCGAGCGCATGGAGTTCATACGCATCATCCGCAACAACTGCGACATGCTGATGCGACTCATCAACGATATCCTCGAGGCATCGAATGTGGGACAGGCACTGGCCATCAGGCCCGAGCCAACCGACTTTGCCCATGTGTTCGACGATATCTGTCAGACCCTGCAACAGCGTGTGGACGAGGCGGGCGTGCAGTTTATCAAGGACAACCCCTACGTATCGTTCCCCGCCTGCCTGGACAAGGGACGCATCCAACAGGTGCTGACCAACTTCACGACAAACGCCATCAAGTACACCTTCAAAGGTCATATCAAGGTGGGCTATCGCGAGCAGGAGGACGGTATCTACTTCTATTGCGAGGATACAGGCGCCGGCATTCCCAAAGACAAGCAGGCTGCCGTGTTCGAGCGCTTTGTGAAGCTCAACGACTTTGTGCAAGGCACCGGTCTGGGACTGAGCATCTGCAAGGCCATTGCCGAGCGCTGTGGCGGCAGGATCGGCGTGACATCCGAAGGTGAAGGCCAAGGCTCTACCTTCTGGATGTGGATACCCAGGTATATGACCTCGCCCAAGG
>JAEEGK010021171.1_pt1 | contig 13761 bp, 7 predicted proteins | sample 8958771 | NCBI WGS metagenome assembly JAEEGK01 (sample SAMN16246547, study PRJNA631951) | gut metagenome | biome: gut microbiome; feature: rumen; material: SC-attached | host: Bos | place: Iran: Karaj | collected 2018-10 | reverse complement strand
AGAAAAATTTCATAAAACGAGATAAAGTAAAAAAAGGAAATAAAGTATTTTTACCTTTTGAAGTTAATGCTCTTTTTCTACATGATTCTATTGTTGTTGTTGGACGTAATTCAGAACCACAATATCCTCCTCCTTCAAAGTAAATTATAAAATTGTTTATTCCTTCATTAAAACCTTTTATATATTGAAATTTATATGGTGAACCATTTAAACATTTTGCATTATATTTTTTTGGTAATTCTATTGATTCAATGTTAAATTCTAATTCTTTATATGTTATAAATGATATGATAAGTATTATTAATGAAAGTATTATAATTATTATTTTTTTCATTTTAAAAATATAATAAATAAAATTTTAAAAATTATAATTATTTAAAAATATAAAACTATAAAACAAATTTTAATTCTTATCATTCAAATAAAAAATATAAATCTCAAAATAGAAAAATTAAAAAAAACAACAATCTAAAAATTTATTTTACATATTTATTATAATATATTTTCTTAATATTACTTTTATCTATTTTTAGATATTAGTAACCTATAACTTATAAAATAATTTATATTTAACTGATAATAATATTAAATTATTTATTTGTTGATTATATATGTTAGGTTTCAATAATTATATTATTATTTTATTTGAGTCTGAGGATAGAAAAAATATTAGGAATAATAAATTTAAAAATTCCCATTTATTGAAATATTTATATATAATCTTTTTTTTTATTATTTTTTTTAGATGTTTATGTGTGGTTTGTTTGATATTAAATTTAGATATTTTTTAATTTTAATGTTTAATAATGGATTAAATGATAATAAATTTTATGTTTTATTTTTAAAATTTTTATTGATATATATCTATTAATATAATCTAATTTTTTTATTAATAATATTTTATAAAATAAAAATAAAATTTTTCATTTTAATTGTCATTGATAATTGTTGATTATTTAATATTAAATAAAAGTCTGAATAATTATCCATACTATTAAATAATAATTATTAAATTATTGAAATAAAACAATAAATATCTATTAATCAGATAATTGAATAAATAATTAAACAATATATATTTTATATTTATAATATTTTTTATATATTTAAACAAATTTTAATAATCCCTTTGATGTTATTAAAATGATAATAAAATTTATATATCAAAATTATAATTATATTCATTCCATAAAATAATTAACTAAAACTTTATTTATATAAAATGATTCAATTGAGATATTTTATAAATCACATTTTGATGATACAAATAATATATTTATAAATTAAATCCTAATAAAAACATTTTATAATATAAACACATCTAATTTTTTAATATTGTTTTCATTTCGATTTTAGGTAAATCACATTTGAATGATTTATATTTACCTAATAATTTAATATATTTATCTTGATTTTGTAAAATATTTTTATAAATATTTTTTTCTTTTTCTTCAATATTTTTTATAAAGTTTTTACTTTCTTCTATTTTTACATAATATTTATTTCTTAGTTTTTTGAAATTATAAGACAATTTATTAATAGTAAGTTTTGGAAAATTTAATGAACTTATTTTAATTAATTGATCTTGATAATTTTTTAAACTCATTTCATTTTTTTTCTCTTTAACTTGTTTATATTTGTAAAAAAATTTATGAGAAAAATTATATAATTGTTCATTTAAATTCATGAAAAAAGGATTTTCCCAATGTTCATATTTTTGAGTTTTATCACGTTTTTTTTTTCTCCCTTTATCATTTTTATCTCTAGTCAAAGAATCAGAAAAATAATTTTGCGATTTTGATCTACAAAATATTTGATTTTTTTTATTTATCTTTCCTAAATTAATATAAGAATTATCAATAGCTTTAAATAAATTTGAAATTTCAAAATGACTAATACTTTTAGTTTCGAAATTATTTTTATTATATAATTTTTTTTTATTATTAATAAAACAAGATTTATTATAATAAGTTTTATCATTTTTGAAATCATTTGATATATCATCTTGAGTAGATTTACTATCTTCTATTTTATTATTGAAATTAATATCATTATTCATTCTTTTTATTCGATTATAAAATTTATTTTTTAAGAAATAAATTAAAGAATCTTCTTCTTTGTTCATTAATATTTTTAAATATAAAATAATAAATTTTTTAAAAATATATTTTTAATAAATATTTATTTAATTATTTATTTATATTTATCAATGGATAAAATAGATGAAATTGAAGAAGATAATAATAATAAACAAAATAATTCAAAAATAAGGAAATTAATTATACTTTTCATAATTTTTGGAATTTTGACAATTTTATATTACATAGAAAAAATATTATATTACATAATTTCATTTATAGTATATTATTGGCCTTTAACTTTTATAATAATGATATGTATTCATCTTTTAACAATAAGATATATAGTATATCAATTACTTTTTATAGGACAAGTATCATTTATTGATAGACATAATAAATATGTAATAGGTGTAAATCAAGCTTTAATTTTTGAAAGATCATTAAGTATAATGTTAAGATCACTTTTATCTTTATCAGATAATAATATTGAAAAAACTTATTCAAAATTAATAAGAATTGATATTGATATTGAAACTTGTATGGATAATGTAAATCATTTTATTGATGTTTTTTCAAAAATGAAAAATAAATATAATCAACTTTCAGATAATCAAGATATATTTTATAATTATTTAATATCATTAAAGAAAGAAATGGATAAATTAAAAATATTAGAAAAATTATCAACAGAAATACAAAAAAAAGGAGAACAACCAATTGATTCTGTAGTAATATTACCATATGAAATTCAAACAATTTTTGAAAATAATTTTGATAAAGTATTTGATTTAATAAAAGAATTAATTGATATATTATCAATATTTATGAATTATGAAATTCCATGGTACAGTTACAAGGCATATAAAAACTTTTTTACAAATGATTTATTAGGTTCATTAAATCAATGGCAAATAGAAATTTCAAGAATATATAATATAGAAGAAAAACAATTAAAAACAAAAGATAATACATTAATAGATTATATAATAATAAACTCAGAAAAAATAATAGAAAATAAAAAGAAAAACTTAATAATAATATGTAGTCCAAATGGTTCACCATATCAATATTTTTGTAAAAATTTAAAATTAAATCATTACTTAAATAAAGGAATAGATATTTTATTATGGAATTATCGAGGTTATGGTTATAGTACAGGAAAAGTAACAATAAATAATATTAAAAATGATATTATTGAATTATATGATGAAATAATTTCATTAAAAAAATATGGAAAAATTGGAGTTCATGGAATTTCAGTCGGAGGTATTCCTGCTTGTTATTTAGCTTATAGTAAACCTGATATTTGTTTATTAATTAGTGATAGAAATTTTGGTCAAATTGATTTTATTGCTAAAGATTATTTTATGGGAAATATTTTATTTTATTTTTTTAAATTTATATGCTTTCCTGAAACAAGGACTATTGATAATTTTATTAAATGTAAAGGATATAAAATTATTTTAAATGATCCTAAAGATACTATTGTTAGAGAATGCGGTTCTTTAAAAAGTCTTGTTTCTGATTATTTTATTAGGAATTTTCTTATTAAAAAAAAAGAAAAAAGTAGTGAAGTTAAATTAATTTTAAATGATAATTCATTAAAAGATAATAATAATGAAGAAAAAGATAATTTTTATTCTGAAGAAAATTCTTTAAATTTATTATTTGATAATGAATTTGAAGTACATGATTTTAATGATTGTTTAATTGATATAAGTGAAAGAATTAATAATGATAATTTAAAAAGGAATATTAGTTTATTTGAAAAGTTAAAAATGAAATTTTTAAAAAAAAAAAATCCATCTCATTATTTAAATTTAGAAGATAATCCTTTAAATATTCAAGCAATTGAATTTTTAAAAAATAAAATAGGACATTTTTTTGAAAAATTTGAAGCTGCTGGAGATTCTTTAGAAAGACTTTTTGATATTGAAGATAAAAGAAAAAAAATATTATTTGTAACAAATTTTTTTAATAATTTCTTAATTTTTGGATTTAAACATTATGAAAATAATAATGTTTATTATTATTCAACAGAAGGAAAAGAAGATTTTATAAAAGAAGCAATTGAAAATTTAGATGATATTATAAATTCACAAGAAATAATTCCAATAAAAGAAAAAACTATAATTAAAGATTTAATTAAACTTCAAAGTTATTTAAATAAAATTGTAATTAATATGAAATTAATTGAAATAAATATTAATAGGAAAAATATACCTTTTGAAATGGAATTAATACCAGATGATCATTCATTTGAACAATCAACTTTAGAAATTGAGAATGAAACTAATTTTAAAGATTCTTTATTTGAAAAAAATTTTTATCAATATGAAAAAATTTTGCTTTCTTTAGGAAGGGGAAATCTTATTTCATTAACTTGTGGACATAATGGTGGTATGAATTCTAATGAAATATTATCTTTTAAGAATCAATTAGAGAAATCAGGAATTTTTAATCTTCTTAATATATAATTTTTTATTATATATTTTCAAATATTATATAAAAATTAATTAAATTTAAAAATCAAAATATAAAATAATTTTTAATACCTCTTTAATCTTTTATTTTTCATTTTATTTATTAACATATATTTTTATTTAATATATATAAAAATTATTTTAATTTTTTTTAAAATTTTCTTTAATAGATTTTATTATTTAATAATTTAAATTAGTTTATTTAGAATCAAAAAATAAAAATTATATTAAAACATAATTAAAAAATAAAAATTAATAATCAAATATCTACTATTCCATTTAAAATATAATTAACTAATGATAGACTAAAATATATAAAACTATAATTAAACTTTAAATATATCGTCATTTTCGAAAAAACATAAAACAAATCCAATGATATTTATACCAGCTCCAATAAAAAATACAATAATACAAGAATTAAGACTAGTATAAATAATATATAAAATAACAGAACCAATTAAAGTACTTATTCCAGTAGAGAAGACAACAACAGCATATAAATCCCCAGCATACTTAAATCCAAAAACTCTACTAACATGAGGGAAAATCATAGCAAAAGCACCAGTATTTAAATTCCCATTAATAACAATAGAAAAAGCATAAGCAACAAAATGTTTTTTAGTAAAAATAATTAAACCAGAATTAATCATTGATACAATATTAACTAACATTAAAGTTTTTTGAAACTGTAATTTATCATGTATATGACCCCAAATTGGACCAGCAACGCATCCAGTAAGAGACATTATTGTAAATATTATTCCCATTTTTGAATGATTAATATCTTTTACAACATTAACTCCAAATTCAAATCCAACTGTCATTATGAATCCTTGAACAAAACAACAACAAAAGAATAATAAAAGTATATAATATACTCTAGAATGTTTTAATATAACAGTTAATGGTATTTCTTTATTTTTATTTTCATTTTCATTTTCATTTTTTGTTTGTTCATTTGAATTTGTTAATTCATTTTCCTTATCAACATTCTCATTATTATTTTCATTTTCTGATTCTAAATTATTCGAATTAGTATTTATAGCATTTTGTTTTTGTTCTTCTTTATAAACAGTAATAAAAATAACAGCAAGAAAACTACCAGAAAGAATAAAAATAATATGAAACTTAAGATATTTATCACAATCTTCTCCATAAATTGAATTCATATAATTACATAAAGCAGAACCTATATTTCCACCAATTCCACCACAAATTGCAGTAATTAATCCTCTGATATTAGGATAATATTTACAAGCATTTCCTACTGCAGCAGTCATTGAAATTCCAAAACCAAATCCATATAATATTGTAATTGCGAAATCTAAATAAATATTTGATGATATTATTAATAAAAAACTACCTAATGATATTGTTATTCCACTTATTATTATTGTTATGTGAATTCCTAAATGTCTTTCTGAAAATCCTCCGATAAAACAAAATATACACATGTAAATATTTGTTATTGGATTTAAAAAAAATGAAACTTTTGTATCCGCATCTGTCTTTTTACCTATATTTGTACAAATGTTTGCAAAGGAAAATAATGAAAATAATGTTAATTGTTGGAATATTGCTCCAATAACACTAAATATTCCTTTATATTTTCCAAACATTTTTTGAATGATAAAAAAAAAAAAAAATTGGAATAAAAAGTAAAAAAAAAAAGATTAATTTAATTATTTAATTATTATATATTAAAAAAATGATTATTTATTTTTATTAAATTTTATTTGATATTAAATTTAATTTATTTTTGTAATCTTTATTCATTATATCTATTAATTTTAAGTTCTTTTCTTTTGAACTATTATTATTGTAATTATTATTTGAAAGTTGAATTCTTTTTATTTTATTATCTTTTAAATTATCAAATAAACATAATAATTCATTTTTTTTAATATGATTTACTTTATTTTTATACATATGATTCAATGATTTATTAATACTACTATTAAATGTACTATTTATATTTGTATTAGATGAAGTAATAACTTTTTTTTTAATTGAATTATTTTTTGTATTTTTTTTTATTAAATCAATTTGTTTTCTCTTTTTAATTGAAGGACAATTATTATTATTTTTATTTAATGATGTATTATTACATCTACAATTAATACTATTCATATTTCCATTAATACTTTTTATTAATTCATTTTTCTTTTTTTCATTATATTGAATATTACTATCTAAAAAAACAGTAACATTAGGAGTTGCAATTTTATTTTTTATTAAACTTGAATTTGTTTTATTAATAGATGTATTAATATAATAATTTGGTGAAGAATATTTTAATTGATGTTTTAAATTTTTATTTTTTAATAAATCTTTACTAATTTTATTACCATCATATTTTGAATTTGATTTAGAATTACTTCTTGAATTTATTTCTCTTTGTTTACTTATTGAACGAGTTTGAGGTTGAAGTTTATTTTTTTTAATACAACTATATGTGTGATTATCTTTATTTTTACCATTATTTAAAATATTAATATTATTTCTACTCTTCTCAATTTTATTATATATTTTATTTTTATTTTTATCATTTGAGGTTGATTTATTATTATCTTTACTTTTACTATTTTTATTTGATTTATTTTTTGAAAAAAGATCAATATGACTTTTTGCAATTGTTTTTATACATTTTGAAGTAGTAACTGCAATTTGATTTTTTTGATTTATATTATTTATTTTTCCATAACTTAATTTTAAATTTTTATTTTTATTTTGTGAAGTAGAATGTGCTTTTTTATTATTAATATTTTTATTAACATTATTCAAATGTTGAAAATTACATTTAATTCTTTTATTTATATTTTTATTTTTAGTTATAATATTTATTGTTTCTTTATTATTATTTCTTGTTTTATCATTTTTACTTAATGATTTAGTATTAGAGTTAGAATTTTTTTTATCTTTATTTTTAAATAAATTAGAAAAAGTAACTAAATTTGTTCTTTTTGGATGACTTGTTGATTTGGCTTCAATTTTTTTATTATTAATATTATCTTTACTTTTATTTTTTTGTCTTTTTTCATTATTTAATTTAATATTATTATTTTCTTTCTTTATATTTTCTCCTTTAGAATTTTTTTCAATTTGATAATTTAATTTATGTTTAATTCCTTCTGTTTTAGGAAAAATTGAAGTTTTATTTGTTCTTGTTTTTAAATTATATGGATTATTACCATTTTTATTTTTACTTTTATCTTTAAAATAAATATTAATTGAACGAATTTGATTATTTAATTGAATATTTCTTGATCTTGGAGGAATTCTATTTGGATTATTTGATTGATTACGATTAATATTTAAATGATTCATATTATCAGAGTTTTTTTTTAATTCTTTTAATTTTTTATATAAGTTTTCATATTTAAAATGAGCTCCATATTCAAAAAATTGATGTGAAATTGTTTGTTCATCATCGTTATCTATATCATCAATTTCATTATTATCATTATTATTTAAATTATAATGACCTTGTGACATTTAATCAAATTTAATTTTAAAAGAAATTCTAATAAATAATTATTAATCTTAAATTCAAAATATTTTTTAAAAAATATTAATTAATTAAAAATCAAATGAACAATTCAAATTGTTCTTTTACAAACAATTCAAATTTAAATAATCAAAATAACAATTTGATAAAATTACCTATTTATAAATATAATATTTCAAAAGCCAAATTAAATTATAAAATGATGAATAAAAGTATAAATAAATCAAATAAACCTTTATTAAATAATAATAATAAAAGAGTTCATAATAACAATAATAATATAAAAAAAATAGAAGGAGCAACACAAACTATTGTTTTAAATATAAATTCAAGACAATTAAATGAAACAAATTACAGTAAAACAAAAAGTAAATCAAAAAGTAATGAAAAAGATAAAAATATATCATATAATAATCACAATTCAAGAACTAAAATGAATTCAAATAAAAATTATAATTCAAATTATAATTCCTCAAATACAACAATAATGTATAACAATATTTTAAAACCAAAAGATGAAATAATAAAAAAGAATAAACATAGGAATCAAATAACAAATATTTGTTTAAAAAAATCTACAAATGGAAAATGGATTCATTATAATAATATTAAAACATCATCTTCATTTTCAAATAATAAATCATCTCAAGTTGATTTAAAATATTTAAATAATATAATGAAAAAAATACATATAAGTTCATATAAAACTGCAAATCAATCAAGAAAACCTTCAAATGAAAAGAATCAAATTAAAAAAAATAATGTTGTTCCTATTTCTTCACAATCAAATACAAAACAATCAAATATTAAAAGCAAATCTACTTCAATTACAAGAGTTAAAAATATTGGAATTCCTACAATGGGAAATAATAAAGGTTTATTAAATAAATATTCAATTAATTTAAATTTAACAACTCAAACTATAAATAATAATACATCTCATAATGAAAAAAGTGAAAAAAGTTCAAAGTTAAGTAAATCTTATTATCAAAAAAATAATGATGAAATAAAAAATAATAATAATAAAAAAAAAGTAGAAAAAAGGAAAAATGAAAATTCGCAAAATTCAAGAAAATATAATAAATATTATTATGAAAAAATTAATATAAATTTAGCACATAATAATATTCATCCAGTCAATTTATCACATAATACAAGTAAAAATGAATCAAAAAGTAAAAGTGAGTTAACAACAAAGAATAAAAATATAAAAAAAGAAACTATTAATAATACAAAAAATAATAATATGTTTAATTACAACATTCATTTAAAAAGAAAAGGTTTAACTGGAAATAATAATACAAAAATAGTAAATAAAATAAATAACAAATTTATAAAAAATAATAGTCTAAATATTCATGGTTTAAGTTCCACTTTAACTAAAATTGAAACAAAAGATAAAAAAAATAAAAAAAGTAAAAATAAAAAACCAATAACTCAATCATTATTATATGATATATCAAAAATAAAAAAAATAGACCCAAAAAAGAAAAAAAAAGAAAAAGAAAAAGAAAAAGAAAATGAAAAAGAAAAAGAAGAAAACTCACTTTCAATATCAATATCTTCATATAAAGATTACAATTACTACAAAAATGAAAGTAAAAAATTATCAGAAAAAATATATAATTACGGACTCGAAAATAACTTTAAAAAATATCCAGAAACAACATTAGACTATTACAAAATAGGAAGAAGTATCGGACACGGTGCATTTGGTAAAGTAAACATATCTCTTCATATATTAAGTGGAAGAATAGTAGCAATAAAATCAATAAATAAAAAAAAAGGAGTATTCTCAAAAAAAAATATATTATATGAAATAAAATTAATGAAAAAATTAAGAGGCCATAAAAATATAGTAAGATTATTTGAAACTTTTGAAAATAAAAAATACACATTTATAGTAATGGAAAATATAATAGGAGGAAATTTACTTCAATCAGTGAAAAAAATGACAAAATTAACAGAAAATCAATCTAAAAATATATTTAAACAATTAATAGAAACAATAAAATATATTCATTCAAAAAATATTGTACACAGAGATATAAAACCACATAATATATTATTAACATTAAATAATGAAATTAAAATATGTGATTTTGGTGTTGGAAAAGAAATAAATAAAGGTAATTTAATAAATGAAACTTGTGGAACTCCTGCATATATTTCACCAGAAGTTTTATTAGGAAAACCCTTTGATCCTTATAAAAGTGATATTTGGTCTTCTGGTGTTGTTTTATATTTTATGTTAAGTGGCTTTCTTCCTTTTAAAGGAGATAATGATTATGAATTAAATAATAATATTATATTAGGAAATTTTCCTCTTATTGATAATATTAGTAATGAATGTAATGATTTAATTAAAAAAATTTTAGAAGTTAATCCGATTAAAAGATTTAGTTTAGATGATATTTTAAATCATGTTTGGTTTAAAGATTATAAAAAAAATAATTGTGATTTTGATTTGTTTACTAAAGCAGAAAAAATTATTTATGGGAAATTAAATTCTGATTATAGAGTTTGTAATAAAGAAAATTTAATTGAAGATTTTACTTATAAAAATTTAGAAAGTGAATTTGATAATAGTAATCAATATATGAATTCTATTATAATTACTCCTAATAATAGTAAAATTAAACCTAATGATGATGAAGATATTTATTATTCTGATTTAATTATTAAAGATAATATTATGAAATTTAATTTAAAAGTTAAGGAATTAAATTTAAATTATGAAGTTAAATATAATGCTGATGTTGATCAAGGATTTGTTAGAAATGATAATAAAGGAAATAAATTAATGAGATCTTTAAATAATTCAATTGAAGAAGAAAAAAAAGAAAATAATAATTCTAATAATGTTGAAAATATTATAAAAAGTAATGAATTAAATAAAGAAGAAAATCAAATTGATGATGAAAAAAATAATGAAAAAAAAATTAAAAATAATAAAAATAAAAATTCATTTCATATTGATGAAAATGCTTTAAAATTTGTTGAAGATTTTGGTTATAATAGAAATTATATTATTGAATCATTAATGAATGATGAATTAAATCATTGTACTGCTACTTATTATTTAAAAATTTCATTAATGAATGATTAATAATATGTTTTATTTATTTATATTAAATATTATTTATTTTTTCATTATGAAAATTATAAATAAAAAAATTGTTATTTGATGGAAATTTTAACTAAATTAATTAAAAAAACATTCAAAAAAAAAAAATAAATTAAAAAATCTATTTTAATACATATTGTAAAAAAAATATTTTAATTTAACTTAAAATTAATTGTCTTAAAAAAGGAAGAAAAAAGAAAAAATAAAAAATGATAAATCAAGAAGAAACAAAATTATGTACAAATTGTGAAGAACAGATTCCAATAAAAACTTTTATTCTCCATGAAAGAATGTGTCAAATAAATATAAAAAAATGTGAAAAATGTAATAAACCAATTAATATAGAAGATATAGAAGATCATAATAATGAATTTCACAATGATAAAGAATGTGAATTTTGTAAAAGAAAATTTTCAAATGAAGAAATAAAATTTCATTCAAATAAATGTGATTATCAAATGATTGAATGTAAATTTTGTAAAATGTTAATAAATAAAATTGATTTAACTGAACATGAATATGTTTGTGGATCAAAAACCGAATTATGTAATATTTGTAAACAATTAATTCAAATGAAAGATTTAATTAATCATAAAAAAATTGGTTGTACTTCACCAGATGATGAAATGTTAAATAAAAAAATTGTTATTAATGATGAAAAAATTGAGAAAGAAAATAAAAAAAGAATTAAAGAAATTGAAAAAATGGAAAAAAAAGCACATTTGAATTATATTAATTCTTTAAATAATAATGATTTAAATTTTCAAAATGTTGTAACTCCTGTTAAAAATAAAAAAAATAAGAAAAAAAAAGGAAATAAAAAAGGAAATTTTGTTGAATTAAATATTGATAATATTGAAAAAAAAATAAATGATTTAGATATTGAGAAAAATGAAAATTTAATTGAAGAAAATAATAATAATGAAAATAAAATAAAAGAAAAAAATTTGTTTCAAATAGAAAATGAAAATATAATTAAAAAAGATGATAATATAAAAATTGAATATTCAAATAATAAAAAGAAAAATAATGGAAAAAATAATAATGATTCTGAGAGAATACAAAAAAAAAATTATAATAAAAAAAAGAAAAAACAAAAAAAATATTTTGAACCAGATGATTTTGATGATATAAATTATAAAAAATATGATTTACATGAATTAAAATATGGTGAACCAGTTGACAAATTTGCATATTTAAATAATTTTAATTACGCTCAATATAATTATTATTCATTAATTCAAAATCAAATTGAAGAAAGAAATATTCAAGAAGCAATTAAACTTTCTTTAATTGAAAAATAAATTAATAAAAAATATAAATAATAAATTTTTTATAAAAATAATTATAAATAAAATTATAATTGAAAAATGTTAGATGATTATATTAAAAAAATAGAAAACTTGATAACACCAAATCATTATGATAGAAATAATTACAAAGAAAAAATATTATCAGGCAGAGATGATAATTATGAACAAGATGAAAGAGAATTAAAATTTAAATCAAATAGAAAACCAAAAATTGAAAGAATAGAAAGAAAAAGTTCAAAAGAATATGAAAAAAGGAATGTAATCGATAAAAAAAGAAAAGAAAATGAAGGAAAATTAGAAAATCCAGAATTAGATAATTTATTACAAAGATCAATAGTTAAATCAGAAGAAATAAAAGAATCTACTAGGAAAATAAATGGAAAAGAATATACTGATGATGATATAGAATCACTTTTAGAAAAAGTTAAAAGTTTAAATATGAAAAATATGAATTATAGATATGAAATTGAGAAATATAAAAGTAAAATTTCTCAATTACAAAAAGATTTTGATACACAAATGGATTTACAAAATAAAATGGAAAAAGAAAAGGAAAATTTAACAAAATATTTATTAAAACTTGAAAAAATGTTACAAAATCAATCTCAAAAACAAAAAATGATGAATACAAATAATTCAAATATAAGTACAATTTCAAATAATCAAAATATGTCATTAAATGCAACAAAAAAATCAGTTTCAATTTTTAATACTTCAAATATTAATATTAATGTTTCTGGGAATAATCCAATCATTACTATAATTGATAATTCAAAAAATTCAAAATATACAATTTTAACTAGAGAAGAGTTACAAAATTTCCTTTTAAAGATTTATAAAGAAAATCAAAAATTAAAAGCTTTTCAATCTCAAGTTTTTGAATTAAGTAAAAATTATGATGATGTAAATTCAAATATTGAAGAGAGTTTGAAAAAATTACAAGAAACTATTCAAAATAATAATAAAAATAATAATAATGAAAATAATAATAATAATGAAAATAATAAAAATAATAATATTGAACAAGAAATATTATCTCAATTTCAAGATTTTACAAATAAAATTAATAATATTTTAGAAACTAAACAAGTTGAATATAATTTATTATTAAAAGGTAAAGATGATGAATTAAATATTATAAGTGAAGAATTAATTAATGTATCAAAAGAATTAGAAGAAAGAAAAAGTGATAGATTAAAAGAACAAAAAATCATTTTTGATTTAGAAAATGAAATAAAAGAACTTA
>JAEEGK010021170.1_pt1 | contig 13761 bp, 1 predicted proteins | sample 8958771 | NCBI WGS metagenome assembly JAEEGK01 (sample SAMN16246547, study PRJNA631951) | gut metagenome | biome: gut microbiome; feature: rumen; material: SC-attached | host: Bos | place: Iran: Karaj | collected 2018-10 | reverse complement strand
TAACAGTTACTAACCTTATGCATCCCGAAATGGCTCCCGTTACCCTAAACGGAACGGACATTTTGCGTCTTGCAGACGAAGAAACCGTTACGCCCATCGAGAGCGTAGAGGAGACTCAGGTTATCTCCGATCCTATCCTTACACCTAACCCGTCATTTGGCGACGGAACCCTTATCTTCGATGCCAAGAGCGACGGGCCCGTTCGCGTTAGCGTTTACACCACTGGTGGTATGCTGCTGGATGCAGCCACGCTGAACGTCAGCAAGGGCCGCAACACAGCCCGCATCCCGGCACAGGGTACAGGCATATTCATTGTAAACATAGACGGTCAGGGTGTTAAGAGCAGCACGCGCTGGATCTGCGGCGGCAGCAAATCGTTCGGCGGCATAGCGCTTGGCGGTGCCCAGCAGTGGGCGAATGCAACGCTGCCTACCAGAAACGTCTTCCGTGCTCCTTCGCAGAACAGGGCAGACGCTGTTGCCAATGTGGTGGTAATGGAATTCAACGAGGGCGACGTGCTCCGCTTCGAAGGTACCAGCGGCAAGATGCGTACCATCATGCACGTAAGCCCTGAAAGCTCACACGCCGTTACTTTCGACTTCTTCAAGTGTGAGGATAAGAACGGCTACAACTATCCCATTGTGCGCATCGGCGATATGCTGTGGATGCTGGAGGATTTGAAGCCTATTAAGATGGCAGGCCTTACCAAGACCAGCAGCGCCAACATCTGGAAGAGCATAGAACCCAATGATGCTGCCGAGTTCGAGAGCAATGGCAAAGCATACTACACCGTAAATGGTGGTCGTCTGGCTATGCCACAGGGTTGGGAGATGCCTTCTATTGACGAGATTTATGCAATGATAAAGGAACTTCAGGCTGACACCATGAAGTTAGGTGACTTCCTGAAGGACCGAAGCTTCGAGGACTGGCCAAGGCCGCTGATTGCGGGTCCTGACACCATTCACCTGCAATTGATGCCCAACGGTTATATCAACCCAGACGGCGAGCTGACTAACGATGAGATCACCGGCGCGTGGCTTACCCGTAACACGATGCGTCATGGTCGTCCCGTGAGCTATGAGATCAGCTCACTCAATACAAAGTTCCGCCCACAGGTGATTCATGAGGACCGTTGTGCCTTTACCCTGCGCGGCTGCCGTCCTGCCCCCTCTGTCTATACTGAGATGCTGGAGCAGGCTTTCATCAGCTCAGCGGAAAAATCCCCGCAGCGAAGGATGCCCATGCAGGTAGTAAACACCAATGGTCCCCTTGGCACCTACTACACATACGGCTCTGACCGCAGCAGCGTATTCTTTGACTATTCCGGCATTCAGCTTGACGGTGGTTATGAGAAGCGTTCTGGTATCCTTTATAAACCTAATAATAAAAGCGCATGGATATTCTCTGACAAGAGCATGATTAAAGCAGATGTGAACGGAGCAGACGTTTACCGTCATCTTAGAAAAGTAACTGCTCAGACTAATGCCGATGGTTACGAGAATCTAGTTTATGCCACATGGAGCAAGCCCTTCCGTGTATTCACCGACGGAAGTACCACAGGAAGGGTGGCCGACGTTGCCGCTGTGATGGGCGAGGGTGTAGTTTACCTGACCGTCTATGGCGACTCTACCAAGAACCACGCCATACTGGAAGGCTATGAGTCACGCCCCTTGCTGGATGCCGAAGGTAATGAATACCTGTGGAAAATGCCTACGTTCAATAACAACAAACTGTCTCGCAGAATCTTTGGCCAGAGAAGCGATTTGCTGGCAGACCTTCGTAGCGAATACTTCGCCCGCGCCTTCAACCTGAAGTGTATTCAGGACCAGACAGGCGATGGTGTCGAGGAAATTGTAATGAACGTCGCCAACAAGATTGCCATCTTTGACGGTGTCACACTCCGTTGCATCCGTGAACGTGTCTTTGTCGACGAAGGCAGCTACATAGGCACGCCTAATCTGCGTTATGACGTGGCTGACGTGAACGGTGACGGTTATGAAGACATTGTTATGGTGATGAATAATAACGACATCGGTAGCCTTAGGGTTTACAGTAAGGGCTATATCAACGAGGAGCCTATTGTCAACAAGCCTCTCAGCTCACCCACTCTCTTCTGCGACGTAAAGGTAGGCTGCATGAGCAATAGCGATCTGCCAGAAATTGCCATCCTGACACGTGGATTGGAGAACAATAGCAACGACTTGCTGACCAAGAACGGCTACCTCTACATGTATCGTCTGCATTATAATAATGACCTGAGCCTGACTGAGCAGATTGTCCTACCCAAGACATCTGTTGATTGCTTTGCAGCTAATGACGAAACAAGGAATCATGTGGGTAACATGGACCTGGTGTTTGGTTACTTCCGTGGTCGCAATTATACGCAAGACCTGATTGTGGGTGACGGACTTTGGCGCTGGGACGAAACCAATGCCAAACCCACTTTCCGATTTGTTGCACTAGGCAGCGTAAAATCAGCAAGCTACTCCGTTGCTGCCGATGCCATAGCTGCCGTACAAGCCAGTGAAGCTGACGGAAAAGAAATTTTGGTATTTATCTGGAACATGATTGTAGGTAAAAATGATGGGTGCAATCACTCACTGTCGGAGTTCTGGGAGGTATGGGTAGGCAATGACGGCAAGACTGTCAATATAAGGAACTCATTTAACCAAGATTATTTTGGATGGTGTAATAATGGTTCCACATGGAGCAAAGACATGAAAAACCCAGAAGAAACCAAATGGATGTATCAGAACATGAGGGATGGTAATGAACTTAACAGCCATCCTGTACTTTGCAAATTCGCTGATCGTGTACGTCCTAAACGCTTCAGGTACGTGAGCCATGAGTTGACCTTCAGCGAACCACGCATCTATGCCGCTATTGCTGCTGCTCCTTACTACGAAGGTCTCAGCGGTTCCGACAGAGCCGAGACAATATGGGGTAAGACTACCTCAACCAGCGACAAGAGTGTGAAGTCCGACACATGGGGCGGAAGCGTCATCGGCGGCTATGAGCATTCCTTCAGCGTTCCTTTCCTCGGTCTTTCTGCCGGAGTTGAGTTTACTACCAAGGTAACCGTCTCAGGCAGCATCGCTACCGAACATGAGACAACCACCTCCTACGGTCAGACATACGCCGCCGGCGAGGATCACGTAGTGGTTATGCATGCCACACCATACGACACATACAGATACGAGATTTTAGACAGTGACGACCCTGACGACATCGGAACCGAATTCGTTCTCTCCATGCCACGTACACGTGCCTTCGTAGGATTGAAACTTGCTGACTATGTACAGCTGATGGCCAGCCAGAAGGGTGTGGCCAAACCACAGTATCACTTGACATCAACACCTGGTGACCCATGGAGCTATCCCGGAAACTACGACAACGCGCCCATGTACGTTAACGATAATTATCCTTTCCTGAAGGCCAAAGACTTGAACGGAGGCTTTACCAACGAAATGGCAGGAACGGGTGCTTACACCTCACGTTCTATCAGCTTGGCTACCAGCGATGCCAGAACCACATCGGTTAGCGTGGATGTGGAGACTGAACTGGTGGCTACCGTTAACGGTGTTAAGGCTGGTGTGGGCTTCAACTACAACCATACCAACGAGAGTACCCACACTATCGGCGAGGAATTCACCGTTGAAGGTTCCGTACCCGGTCTGCCTTCGCTGAACGATATGGAACACCCGCAGTTCCGTTGGAACCTTGTATGGTACTACGTAAAGGATGCCGGTGGCGTTTATCCAGTAGTAAACTACATCGTAACTCGTCCGTAACTTAGGCTTCGCCCTTATACATTAACAAGCAAGTGAGCTGACCGTTTGGTGTGGTCAGCTCATTTTTTTATGCTTTTTTTGTTACACTGTGCACGTTTTGTAACAGGCGAGTACCTTCTTTATCATAGTAGGTATTGGATTTTGTTTAATTTTGTGCAGTTTTATCAGAAGGTAGTAACACACGACTAGACAAGATTAAAACTATTATAGGTATTATTTTAAACTATGAAAAGTAAAAAGCAGACTTTTTCGCCGCCTAGAAACACAGGGCGACAAGTGCGAAAACTAAGATGGCAGCATAGCCGGTGGCTGGGACTGTTCATCATGTTATTCATGTTGACGACAATGTCGCCAGTAAAGGCGGCTAATGCCTGGGAATGGCCAAAGTTCTCGTCAAAAGATGTAGACGTAACGCCGGATAATCCTTATATGGCATTCCAAGTGTCGTACTTGAATTATGACGGAAACAACTTCTATTGGAGAACATTCAATCTTGTAGTCGATGGAGTCAACATCGGCTCCATCGGGAGTATTGTTCCATTAAATAGCGGCACGAATGATGATGCTGTATGGAACAACAAAACAGGATGGATTGGTAACTATTGGGTGGAATTCCGTAGTGCCTGGCAAGGAGACGGCAAATGGAAATATGTAACTTGTCATGTTTATATACCCAATAGTACCTATGGACAAGTGCACACGGTTGGAATTGAAGGAGACTGGGTAGATAAAAACCGAAACGTAAGGCATATCACTCCTGACAATCTAAAGATAACCTCCAACGCAGTTAGTTTCACCACTCCCAACAATTGCGGCTCCTATGAGCGTACAGCTCCTGGGCAAATAAAGTGGACACCAAGCAACTCTGTAACTGCAGCATCAGGCTATAGCCACAAATACGAGTATAGGCTAAATGATGTTGGCAACTGGGTTACCAACAGCAATCCCAATGCCAACTATACCTTTTCGGGACTCAATGATTTTGAGGAGCAAGCCTATCACACTCGCTATGTGCAGTACAAGTCGCTCACTCTAGCTAATAAAACTATTACCGTTAGTTTCACCCGTGACTGGCAAAAAAACGTATCGGGTAACATCGTAAAGGCTTGTGTTTCCCCGAAAGACTTGGAGACTGACTTCGATCAATGGAAGAAGACCATCTCCATAAAGTGGAAGAAAGAAGATTCCAACCGTTTGGCGAATGGTAAGTTCTACCTCTTCAGATATAAGAATGGCGACACCACTACCAGAGAGAAGCTGGCTGTTATCAACTATAGCAGTAGCCAACAGTATATTGATGAGGACTTCGAGTATGACAACAACTATACCTATGAGGTATCGTCTATTCTCGATAATTGGAACAACAACACCCCTGTTGCCGACCTGACAGTTACCTCTCAGGAAATCCCCACAACACCCATTTACAACTACCCATCATTTACAGATGAGCGCAAAGAAACAAGCGTACGTCTGAGTTGGACGCACGACAAGCCAAGTAACAGCACCGCTATTAAGTTTAAAGTGTGGCGTTGTCTGGACTCACCCAGCTTCTATGACGAGAACGGTCAGCCTATAGAGGCTAACATCATAGCTGCCATGGGCGATGCATATGTCACGGACATATCAGCAAACGCTGCAGGAGCAACTTCATACGAGGATACAGAAATTTCAAGTAGCTGTTCGTTCTACTGGTATCGCATCGGTTCGGATTTATTCAACAGAACATTCTATTCGAAACTGCTGGGTCCCACCAGTATGAACGGTAGCACCGTCATCAAGAATGTATCGGCCAACCGAGGCACCTATACTAACGTGGTAAAGGTGCAGTGGGATGTAAAGCAGATGGGTACCGCTGCATCACGCTTCGTGGTATCACGTCGTTTATTAGGTTCAACGAGCGAAGCAGATTACAAGCAGGTTTATGTCGTTTCGGGCACAGAGTCGAGCTATTACTTCGAGGACAACACAGCCCAACCTGGTCAGTTCTACCAGTACCGCGTGGTATCTCAGAGTAACTGCGTGGACAGCGAGACAGGCCAGACCACTTATAATGTAACCAGTATGGGAGATGCCGATGGTTTCTGCCAGAGCCGAGGCATTATCAGCGGTCGTGTGACCTACGGCACAGGAACCGCCGTATCCAATGCCCGCGTAATGCTAACTAAGAATAGCGAAAAGGGTGACGATACACGCCAGTTCTACTCTATGCAAGTGAAGCCACAGGGCGGTATCCTGTGGACACCAACGGAGAAGGCTGGCAAGGGACTGTTTGAGGAAAATCCCTTTACATTCCAAATGTATGTCTATCCCGAAGCTGTTTTAGCAGACGGCTCTACAATTATCGACGGTGGCGGCAAGTTTGCCTTGATTCTGAAGCCTGCCACAGACAAGCAGAGCGAGCTCTACCTGCAGGTGGGCAGCGCTGAGCCAACAGCCACAGGTGTTACCATTGTTAACAGCAACTTTACGAACGTCAGCGTAACCTGCAACGGTAATACAGAATGGACAGTACGTGCCATTGACAAGGACGGCAAGTTGACAACTCAGAACGTGACAGCAGCCGCTGTATCATGGACTGGCAACGAGGGTGTAGCCTTCGGCTGCGACCATGGATTCACGGCAGAGCACAGCTTTACAGGCTACTTGGATGACATCCGCCTGTGGTCTAAGGCACTGACCGACGATGACGTTTTGGGCAACTACGACCGTCTGCTCATCGGCACAGAACCAGACCTGAAGATTTACTGGCCAATGGACGAAGGGCTGAGTGATTTGCCTTACGCTTACGACTACTCAAAGACGTCTGGCGTTGCCAACGAGAACCACGGCCAAAAGCAGCCCAACTCTTCCTTCAAGCCCATCATCCCAAGCGAAAAGCAGTTAGGCCTCTACGGAAAGACTGACACAGAGGGTAACTACGTAATCCGCGGTATCCCGTTCACCGGCGAAGGTACCAACTACAAGGTATCACCCGATCTGGGCGTTCACTCATTCTCACCGCAGTATCAGACGCGCTTCATCAGCACGAATGCCCTGACCCACTCTGGAGTTGATTTCGAAGACATTTCGTCTTTCAAGATGTCGGGTCACGTCTATTACGAGAATACGAACATCCCCGTGGAAGGTGCCTACCTCTACGTTGACGGTACCATCTGCGCTAAGGACGGCGAGCCACTGGTAACCGACGAGACGGGACACTACGAAATCAGCGTGCCCATCGGCGACCACTACGTACAGGTAAAGAAGGACGGACATACGTTTGCTGAGAACGGTCGCTTCCCCGTCGACCCGAAGAACACGGGCACAAAGTACACGTTTGTGCAGGAAGAAACTGCCACATTCTACGACAATACGAAGGTGATGATAGCCGGACGTGTTGTAGGCGGACACATCGAGAACGATAAGCCTCTGGGCTTCGGTCAGAGTAAGGCGAATATCGGACAGGCCAAGGTTGTGCTGTCAACCCGCTCCAACAGCCGCTACCTTAATTATATATATAATGTAGAGAACGGGACCTCTGCCCTTGGCGAAAAGGACCTGGCCTTTACAGGTAAGTACGGATCAGCCAGCGTACCAGGTACCGAGACACAGAACGGTGCCCAGCATCTGATGACCATCACTACGGATGCCGAGACGGGCGAGTTCGCCATCATGGTGCCTCCTCTTAACTATGCTGTAGAGAGCATCAGCATACCAAGCCACAGCGGCTACACATTCAAATCACTACCCAGCATCGATGCTACAGAAGTGCTGAACGTAAAGACAGATTCCTGTGAGGTGGATGGCATTACGCAGGGCTTTGACTACATTGCCTCGATGAAGATGGCATACACCAACGGTGCTACGATGACCATTACCGACCTGGGCAATGCAGATGGCGCATTAGGCGAGGACTCTATCCGCGGCAAGGACTCCAATGAATTCAGTCACGCTATCAATGCTTACACTGTTAATAAAGAGACAGGCGACGTAACCTACACGCAAGGCGCACCGCTGCTGCAGCAGGACAAGAAATATAAGTATAAGATCCGCGCCTTCCAGAAGTACGTAAACTATGATGGCGGTTCAGGCAAAGAGGTGGTTGACGAGATGCCTATGGCAGGTAGCGTTATTACCATTGCCAATGACTATGCTATGGGTGCTCCCATCTGTATCTCGGGCGATGCCAGCAAGGTGGGTATGAGTGCCCGCGAACTGGAAATGGCTGGCACAGAGCTAAACGATGACGAGCTGCAACTGAATGACAATGGAGAGGTAGTATATCAGTTTGCCGCAGGCTATCCTAAGACTGTTAAACCCTTCACCCGTAATTGTACCATCGTCATGAATGATGATGCATCTGCCAAGTGGACAAACAGCGCCATCATCCTGGGTAAACTGCCTAAGGGCAACGACTTTGTTACAGGCGGTCCCGATCAGGTGACCATGGTGCTGCGCGATCCGGGAGGGTCTAACTCCTTCGCCACCTATGGTGTAGGTACTACAACAAGCCACACTACCACACACTCCTTTAACAATACGCTGAGCGAAAATGCCGAAGTGGAATTCTCTACCGGAACAACCCAGACCTTCATAGCTGGCTCACTGGTATTTGCTAAGGAGACTAAGGTAGAGGCAGAGGCTAAGGTGACCTCAGGTGCAGAGATTTCTGAGACATTCAACTACGATGGCACCTCTACTACCACCACCACCACTACAGAAGAAATCTCTACGAGCAACAACTGGGACTGGACTGGTGCACAGGCCGACGTATTCATCGGAACCGGTACCAACTACATCATCGGTGACGCCACAAAGTTAGGATTCACCTTTGGCACCGATGGTAAGGCCACACTCGGCACGAAGGATGTACTGTCAATAAGCCAGGGCTTCACAACAGCCTTCAACTACACGCAGAACACCATTGAGAACATCATGATTCCCAATCTGGTGAAACTACGTAACAAATTCATTGAACCGAAGGGTTCGGGGCTGATAGCTTCCAGCAAAAAGGCGAAATATGAATCATTGGTAGACAAGGACGACGAGAACTTCGGAAAGGACGGCTACTATAAGATGATTGAACCTACCGCACCCACCGAGACATTCATCGACTCTGTATCGTACTACAACATGCAGATTGATGCCTGGGAACAGCATCTTGAGAATAACGAGAAGGCTAAGGTACAGGCCATCAACAACCGCGACAAATGGTTGGTACAGAACAAGTCTATAGACGGCGGTTCCACCTACACATCTACCGTAACCAACGACACACTGAATGCTGCCACCTACGGCTCTACTACCCAGTTGAAGTTGAAGTACAAGGTTACAGGCGGTGCCAAGTTCGACGGCATCGGACTCTCTGCTACGTCAGAGACCACTAACACCAGCTGTTACCAATACACCACAGGCTCAGAAACCGTCACCAGCCAGACCATCAGCTATACGCTGGCAGAGGATGGTGACGATGATGTGCTGACGATTGATGTATTTAAGGCTCCTGATGGTCACGGTCCTATCTTTGTAACAAGGGGCGGTCGCACCAGCGCTCCCTACGAGGGACAGGAGGTAACAAAGTACTACAAGCCTGGCACGGAAATCTCAGCTGCTACATTGCAGATTGAGAAGCCCGAACTGAGCGTAAAAGACCCCATCCTGCAGAACGTACCCTCTGGACGCAGTGCCATCTACACCTTGGAGCTGACAAACAACTCAGAAACAACGGAGGACTGTTGGTTCAACCTGGGTGTATGTGACGCCACAAACACCAACCGTGCATCGTTCTGGGTAAGCGGTACACCACTTGGCAACGGACGACAGGTATTTGTACCTGGTGGGGAAACCGTTACCATGTCACTGGAAATGAAACAGACGGACGAGAGCATCCTGGAATACAAGAACATCGGTATTCGTTTGTTCTCAACCACACAGAAGGACAATACCGGCATCCATCACGAGATCGCCGACACAGTCTATGTTAGCGCAACGTTCGTACCTGCTGGTCCCGCTGTGGATCTGGCGCTGTCGCACAGCGTGCTGAATGTGAATGCCAAGACAGACCTGACACTGACTGCCAGCGGTTACGACCTGAACTACGCTAAGCTGACAGGTCTGGTAATGGAATACCGCAAGGAAGGCGACAACCAATGGAACAAGGTTCACGAGTATGTAAAGGACAAGGCTACGGCAAATGCCGACCAGAACCTGAGCCTGCTGGATGATGCCTCCGAGAGCTATACCTTCAATATGAAGTCGCTGCCCGATGGTAACTACATCTTCCGTGCCCGTACCGTCTGCAACTTTGCCGGCGAGACGGTCTATGGAAACAGCGAGGAAGTACGCCTGGTGAAGGACCAGAGCGCACCGAAACTATTTGGTAACGCTAACCCCTCTGACGGTATCCTGAATGCTGACGATGAGATAGGCGTGACATTCAATGAGGACATTGTAAGTGCAGACCTGAGCCAGTCGAACTTCGTTATCCAGGCTGCCGTGAACGGTCAGAAGGTTGATCATGCCGTAGCCCTGAAGGCTCAGAACACCGAGCGTGCCGCCTACACTGAGTCCAACATCAATCTGACAAAGAAGGACTTCGCGGCAGACATGTGGGTGAACTACTCAACGGCAGGTACCCTGCTGAGCCATGGCAACGGTGAGGAGAAATTCGAGGTAGGTACCGATGCCAACGGACACCTGACACTAAAGATTGGTGAGAACACCTATACCTCAAAAGCTACGCTGACAAAGAACAAGTGGGTATTCCTGACCTTCAACTATGCTTACAACGGCGATCAGAGCAAGTTTAATGCCCTTTTTGCCGAGGACGCTTCGGATACCCAACTGTTCAACGACGAAACGGTAGCCGGATACAATGGTAACGGTTCACTGACACTGGGTAAGAACATTACAGCAGACATTCAGGAACTGACACTCTGGGATAAGGCTCGCTCATGCAGTGAGGCCAAGGCTGAGAAGGATATGACGAAGAGCCCCTCTACTCCCAACCTTATCGGCTACTGGAAGATGGACGAGGGCGACGGCAAGGAGATTCGTGACTATGCCCGCAACCGCCATCTGACAATGCCACAGAGCACATGGTACCTAAACAATAAGAATATCGCAGCCAAGCTGGACGGCCAGAAAGCCTTGAAGCTGGACATCAGCGCCTGCAGCGCACTGAGCACGGATGACTATGCCGTAGAGCTGTGGTTCAAGAGCCAGCAGGCAGGCAAGGCTACCCTATTCTCAGCCATCGAAGGAAACGACGACCGCGTAGAGATGGGCTTCAACACTGCCGGTGCACTGACGCTGACATCGAAGGGCACAGAGAACGAGATTACAACTACCAACCTGCGCGACAACGCATGGCATCACTTGGCACTGAACGTATTGCGTAACGGCAATGCTACAGTCTTTGTGGACGGACAGGCGGTGAAGTCACTGACAGCTTCTGTAGTAAGTGCACTGAGCGGCGCCAACCTCATCGTAGGTGCCAAGGCACAGGGCGGCAGCAGCTATGCCAACTACTTCAACGGTTCGGTAGATGAAGTCCGCTTCTGGAAGGCTACACTCAGCGGCGATTACATCAAGCGATACAAGAATGTACGCCTGAAAGGCGACGAAGCTGGTCTGGTAGCATACTATCCGTTTGAGGCACAGCACTTCAACTCACATGAGCAGAGTGTGGTAGATGAAACGGCTGAAGACCAGAGTCTGGTATATAACGCCACAAAGAAGGAGTATGAGAAGACAGGCCGCTCGGCAGCAATGACAAGCGGCAGCGTACCCTTCAACGGCACAGACGTACCAGGTCTGAAACCTGCACCTCAGCTGACAAACCTGAACTATACGTTTGTGGCCAACGAGCGCAGCATCAGCATCAAGCTGACGAATAAGGCAGAGATGCTGGAAGGTGCAACCGTTGACTTTACCGTTCGCTATGCTACGGACAAGAACTACAACATGCAAACCGACATCCACTGGACTGCCTACGTAAAGCAGAACCAGCTGGTATGGAAGGGTGATTCGGAAGTGGCACTGGAGAAGATGACTGGAGAAAGCGCCACCTTCGAGGCTACTATCGTAAACGAAAGCGGTGCATCAGAGAACTGGACATTGAGCGGACTTCCCAGATGGCTTACCGCCAGTGCAACCAGCGGAACACTGAAAGCCACCATGTCAAAGACTATCACCTTTACCGTAGCAGAAAGTTTGGCAACCGGCAAGTATGAGCAGACCATTTACCTGACAGGTAAGAACAACATCAGCGAGCCGCTGACACTGAACCTGAAGGTGAAGAGCAAGACTCCCGACTGGGCTGTCAATCCAAAGAATTACGAGAACTCTATGAACGTCATCGGAAGAATAGAACTGAACAACCTACCTATGGATGACGAGGATGACATCATCGCCGCTTTCATCGGTGAGGAATGTCGCGGTGTAGCACACCCTGTCTATAAGGAGCGCTATGACGGCAACTTCATCACTATGGATATCTATGGCAACAACAGCAGTAACAACAGTGATGCCGGCAAGGAAATCACCTTCCGTGCCTTTGACGCCTCAACAGGTGCCCTCTACCCTGTTGTCACACCTGAGAAGAGCATCAAGTACACTCCGCTGGCACTACAAGGCAGCTACAAGCAGCCCGTTGTATTTACTGTCGAGAACCTGATAGAGCAGTCAACAGAACTGCAGCAAGGTTGGAACTGGCTCTCTCTGTATGTAAATACAGACAAGATGACCGTGCCCGACATCTTCAGTAAGATTGCAGACGATGTCATTTCAGTGAAGAGCCAGGGTAACGGCTGGCTGATGTACGAGAACGGCAGCTGGGAGGGTAACCTGAAGGGCAACCTGTCAAATACAGAGATGTATGCCGTTCAGATGAAGAACGACCGCACCCTACGTGTCGTAGGTCAGCTGGTAGATCCTGCCACCGCAGTAGTAAATGTGGAAGAAGGCTGGAACTGGATTGGCTACTACGGTCTGAAGATGTCTGCCGTGGACGAGGCACTTGCCGACTTCGAACCCGAGGACGGCGACGTTCTGAAGGGTATGGTTGGTGTGACCTACTTCGACGAGTACCAGTGGGAGGGCTCACTACCTATGCTGGAGCCCGGACTTGGATACATGCTGAACAACACCTCAACTGCCAAGCGGTTCAGCTATCCATCTTCTACTGTCACCAGATTCACCAAGGCTTACCAATTCGAGGATATGGACGAAACGACAGCAACAGAGGTACCTGAGACCTTCACCCCCGTCAGCTTCCGCAAGTATCCTTACAACGCCATGATGTCTGTCAAACTGATGAACGGCGGAGTCATCATGCCTAACACGGAACTGGCTGTATTTGCCGATGATGAATGTCGTGCCAAGGCTATGACCAATGCCAATGGTGTGGCTTACCTGACCATTCCCGGCGAGGATGAGACAGTACTGACCTTCAAGGTAGCCGTAGGCGACCAGATTGCCGATGCACCCACCGTGGTGAACTTCCAGGCTGACGGTGTTTACGGTACACCTAAGAACCCGCTGCTCGTTGACATCGACGAGGCAACATCCATTCATGGTCCCGCCTCCGATAACGAAAAAGAATCGGTTTACGACCTGAGCGGACGACTTGTCAACTCGTCAACTCGTCAACTCGTCAACTCTCAGAAGAAGGGCGTATTTATCGTAAATGGCAAGAAGAAGACCGTGCGGTAAGTAATAAATGACTAAACAAGAAAAAGGGGATACGCTCTAAGGCTTATCCCCTTTTCTATTGCTTCCCTCTCCCGAAATTAGTATCTATATTCAGGTATACAAAAAAGCCGAGACTCGTCTCGGCTTTTGCGCTTCAGGATGGGCTTGTTCCGCCTGCGCCTGAGCACCTACTGGAGCGCAAGAACCTACGACCCATGGGGGCGTTGGCGAAAGCTACCTGAAAAAGAAAAAGCCGAGACGAATCTCGGCTTTTGCGCTTCAGGATGGGCTTGAACCA
>JAEEGK010021168.1_pt1 | contig 13762 bp, 7 predicted proteins | sample 8958771 | NCBI WGS metagenome assembly JAEEGK01 (sample SAMN16246547, study PRJNA631951) | gut metagenome | biome: gut microbiome; feature: rumen; material: SC-attached | host: Bos | place: Iran: Karaj | collected 2018-10 | reverse complement strand
ATATCGGCAATAGCCTGATTGTCGCTGATTCCAAGCCGGATTAGCGCCAATACACGTAGTTCGGTCGTCAATCGTGCAGATTCTGATGATGTTTCAAACTGGTTATCGTCTGCCATCAGGCGGTTCACCTCTTCAATGAAATCCGGATAAATGTTAAGGAAGGCCGTATCGAAGTTTTGATGGAACAGCCGTATGCCTTCGTTGATGGCCTTGGGACTCTTTAGTTCGGCATATAGCTCTTCCAACTTTCTGTCACGCGCAAGGCGGTTCAGCAGTTTTGTGCGTTCCTCGCTACGGTATATCAGGCTGCTGCTCAGTTCCAGGAATCGCCCGATGTATTCATCCTTGATGCGATTCGATTCTTTCATCTGGCTGTTCAGTTGTTGCATTTGTTCGTTTTGGGTGGTTAGTTCCATGTTCATCCTGCTGATTTTCTCGTTTGCCAGCCTACGTTTCTTTACCAAAGAGAGGATATATACGATGGTGCCTATCAGGAGTAGTGCTATCACTGAGATAATACCCAGTAACAGACGGGTGCGGTGCTCGGCAGCGGTACGCTCCATGTCGTAGGCACGGGTGATGAGTGGTGACATGCGGGCCACCTGCAGGCTGCGTAGGCGGCTACCATAGTTTTTGGCATCCTCGCTCGACTGTTGCAAATAGCTGTAGGCCTTGGCATATTCACTACGGGCCAGGAGAATGGCCGAGAGTTCGCGTAGTGAGTTGTTTTCGAGAATGGCTCCCTGAACATCGCTGATGGCGGAAAGTAACAGATAATGCTCTTGCATATCAGTATTCTGCTTTTTCAAGTAGAAATATGCCAGTGTGCTTGTGACGATGCTATAGCGGCGATCGCCCTGACGCAGTGTGGGCAGGAATTGTTCCAACTGACTGATGGCGCTGTCTATATCCCCCTGTTCACAGGTATAGGTGGCGTGATTGAAGATATAGTCGTAACTGTCTTTTGGTGCTATCTGGAAAATAAGCTGGCGGTAATATTGGGCACTGTCGATATATTCTTGGAAGAAAGGTGTGAGCTCGGCCATTTCTGAACGATAGAGATTCATTTCGCCGAGTTGGTTGTAGTATTCCACACGTCGCTCCGTCGTCAGCTGGCTCGCATCAATGCCGTCAAGCATCTGCTGTGCCTTGCGGAAGATACCGGTCACGGCCAGGATGTGTGCCATAGCGATGCGGCTCTCGGCATTCAGATCGGCATTGCCGATACGTTGCTGCAATTCCATACACTTATTTATATATGAGAAGGCAGAATCGAACTGAAAGGCCAGATATTCGTCGTAGAGTTTCTTGCAGGTCTGATACTGTTGCTCTTCGTTCAGATTCATGACCCTCATGCCGTCTGTGATGACATGGATCCTAGCCTCTTTCTCTTTGATGATTGTAGGCTGACGTTCTATCAGCGAGTCAAGCGTCTTGTAGAGTCGACGGTTTTCTGCAGAGACTTGTCCGGCATTGGCAAAAGCAGGGCAGAGGCAAATCAGAAATGACAGAATCAGTTTAGTTAAGTTCATTGCAACAGATTTTTTATTAATTACGAGTACAAAGATACTCATTTTATTCTTAACCACCAAATCTTAAGGCGGCAATTTAGGCGGAATAGGGCTTTTTTCCGTTTGCAAACGTTTTGATTTTTTATCCTCATTAATTTTACAACCCACTGATTAGCAGCTATTTGCATTTTTATAGACTTTGATAATTATTTGTTACGCTTGTTATTGGCAAATTGCTGCCTTAATTTTGCACCCAAATTCACAATTGAAACAAAAAACAATGTCGATTATGCTTAGAATAGTTAGTTTAGTTATGTTAGTTGTTAGTAGTGGTTTCTTTGCACAGGTTCATGCAAAGGATGTTTTGGTTTGTTCACCCGACGGCGCCGTGACGGTATCCGTCGGCGTGAAAGCCAACAAGCCTTACTATCAGGTGAGCTATCGAAACCAGAATATTGTCAAGCCATCGCACTTGGGCTTTGAGCTCAGCGACGGATTGCTGGGCGATAACGTGAAGATGCTCAGTTTCCGCAAAGATTCGAAAGACGAAACTTGGTGCCAGCCTTGGGGCGAGGAGGACAGTGTGCGTAATCATTATAATGAACTGACAGTACACTTTCAGGAGCGTTCGGCTGAAAAACGTGAAATGAACGTCGTATTCCGCGTGTTTAACGATGGGTTCGGCTTTCGCTATATTCTGCCAAGAGATAAAGGTGATAAGTATTGTATTCAGGAGGAATTGACCGAGATTACCTTGGCGCACGATGCCAAGGCTTGGTCGATTCCAAGCAATCGTACTCAGTATTTCGAAGGTCTATACACTCGTGATCTACTGAGCAGAAAGGATACGGTCTGCACACCGCTAACCATCGAATATGAGGACAACCTCTATCTGACCATCCACGAGGCAGCTTTGGAAGATTATGCCAGTATCAACATAACCCCCTTGTTGTCCCCGGAGGGGGACGCAGAGAGGGCAATCATGCTGAGGACTGCGCTGACTCCCTGGCAGAGTGGGGTGAAAGTATATTGCGAGGGAGAGACTAAGACACCTTGGCGCACGATGATTATCGCCCAGACGCCTGGCGAGTTGATGACCTCGCGCCTGATGCTGAACTTGAATGAGCCTTCTCGTATTGAGGATACCTCATGGATAGAACCTGGCCGTTATATCGGCATCTGGTGGAGCATCCATAAGAAGCAGAATACGTGGGAGATGGGACCCACGCATGGCGCAACCACAGAAAACGTAAAAAGATATATTGATTTCGCAGCACGCCATGGTTTCAGCGGTGTATTGGCTGAAGGATGGAACCAAGGTTGGGGACAAGGTGAGAAGATCAGTTACCTGAAGCCCTATCCCGACTTTGATATCGAAGCGGTTTGCAACTATGCTCTCTCAAAGGGAGTGCGCTTCATCGGCCATACTGAGACATGGGGTAATGCGAAGCTACTGGAGGAGCAGATGGATGAGGCTTTCGCTTGGTATCAGAAGCTGGGCATCCGTGCCGTCAAGACGGGCTATGTTGGCCATTACTTCGATGGTAAAGAACTGCCAAAGTCGCAATATGGCATCCGCCACTATCGCAAGGTGATAGAGACTGCCGCTAAGTATCAGATAATGATTGACAACCATGAGCCAGCCATGCCGACGGGTATCCAGCGCACGTGGCCTAACCTGATGACTCAGGAGGGTGTCCGCGGGCAGGAGTATAATGCCTGGGATCGTCGAGGCGGCAATCCACCAGCTCATACCGTCACCCTGCCCTTCACCCGCGGTCTGGCAGGTCCAACAGACTTCACTCCCGCCATCTTCAACTTCTCTGAGGTGGTGAAGGGAACTCATCCCCACAGCACCTTAGCTAAGCAACTCGGTGAGTTTGTGGTGATCTACAGTCCGCTACAGATGGCTGCCGATGCCATCGAGAACTACGAAGGTCAGCCTGCCTTGACATTTATCGAGAGTTGTCCGACGACTTGGAGCAAGACGCTCGTGCCGAATGGTGAGATTGGCAAATACGTGACGGTTGCCCGCAAGCAGAGAGACGGTGACAGCTGGTTCATAGGCAGCATCACTAACGAGGAAGCTCGTGAACTGGACCTGAAGCTCGACTTCCTGGATGCCGACAAACAGTATCGTGCCATTATCTATGAGGATGGGCCAGATGCCGACTATGAGACGAATCCATATCCGATGACCATCCGTCAGGAGGTGGTGAACAGCAACAGTACGCTGAAGCTGAGACTTGCCCGAAGTGGCGGAGCGGCGATGAGGATAGTTGGAAGTGAAAGGTGAGAAGTGAAAGGTGAAAAGTGAGAATAACTTATTTAATAACTCTAATTAATAATTTAAAACTGATTTCTTATGGAGAAAACTAAACATCTTGTTTGCCGCCTGCTTATGCTTTGTGCGGTAATGTTGTTTGCCTTGGATGTTTCAGCACAGACCATCATCAGTGGTCATGTGAAGGACGACCTTGGTGAAGATGTCATCGGTGCCAGCGTTTTGATTAAAGGTGCCCCTGGGGGAACCGTCACCGACTTCGATGGTAACTTTAAGGTACAGTGTGAACCTGGTGTCACTCTTGTCATCTCTTACATCGGCTATATGACGCAGGAGGTGGTGGCCAAGGACGGTATGGAGGTCATCATGAAAGATGATAATGCCCTGCTTGACGAGGTGGTTGTGATTGGTTACGGTTCTGTAAAAAAGGCTGATGCTACTGGATCAGTGATGACCTTTCAGGCAGATCCGAAACTGAAAGGTGTTGCCAATAATCCACAGGACATGCTTGTGGGTAAGATGGCAGGTGTGACGGTAACTACCAATGGTGGTGCTGCCACCGACGGAGCAACCATCCGCATTCGTGGCGGCTCGTCACTGTCGGCTTCTAACGACCCGCTGATTATCCTCGACGGTGTATATATCGACAATTCGGGTATCAGTGGTATGGGAAATATCCTCAGTACCATCAACCCTAATGATATCGAGAGCTTTACCGTGTTGAAGGATGCCTCGGCCACAGCAATCTATGGTAGCCGTGCATCAAACGGTGTCATCATCGTTACTACCAAGAAAGGAAAGAGCGGGCAGGTGAAGGTGAGCTACAACGGTAGCGTGACAGCCTCTGTCCGTCGTAAGGATATCGATGTATTCTCGGGAGACGAGTACCGCAAGTTGGTTAGTGACATCTTCGCAGGTGACAGCCGTTACGACGAAGTGATGAGCAAGCTTGGAACGGAGAATACCGACTGGCAGAAGGAACTCTTCCGCACAGGTGTCAGCACTGATCATAGTGCTCAGCTGATGGGCTCGTTGGCTGAGTGGCTGCCCGTACGTGTCAGTCTGGGATACACCAATACCAACGGTATTCTGAAGACTGACCACCAGCACCGCTATACAGGGTCTGTAAACCTGAACCCGGAGTTCTTCAAAGGACATCTCAAACTGAATCTGAACGGACGTGGACAGTTCCAAAAGAACAACTTCGCTGACCGCAGTACCATCAAGACGGCTGTGTCGATGAATCCGACTGTGCCTGTGATGGATCCTAACAGTCAGTATGGTGGCTATTGGTCATGGACAGATGCAAACGGACAGATGCTCGGCTTCTGTGACAAGAACCCCGTGGCAGGTCTCGATAAGCACAATGACTATGCCCATGCCTGGAATATGATCGGTTCGGCACAAATTGAGTACAATGCTTTCTATGTAGAGGGATTGAAGGCCAATCTGAACCTCTCTATCGATGGCACGCACTCATGGGGCGAGAATGTTGATGATTACGACCAGCCCTATAACAATAAGTTCTCCACACTGGGAACCCGCTCCGTATACAGCAGCTCGAAGCGCAATTCTCTGCTCGACTTCTATCTCACCTATAACAAGGATCTGAAGGAGATCAAGAGCCACTTCGACGTGATGGCCGGTTACAGCTGGCAGCATTATTATAGCTATGGTACCAGTACCTACTACGGACAGTATACCACCGACCAGCCTTGGAATCGACTGACAGACATCGATCCCACTACGCTCTATCCTGTAGAAGAACAGACCAATGTGTCGCCCAAATGGGAGACAGAGCATTATATCGTATCTTTCTTTGGTCGTCTGAACTATTCATTCGATGACAAGTACCTGCTCACCTTTACACTGCGAAATGACGGTTCGAGCCGTTTCGGCAAGGATAATCGTTGGGGCCTCTTCCCTTCACTGGCACTGGGCTGGCGTATCATCCAAGAGAAGTTCATGCAGAACCAGAATGTGCTGAGTAACCTGAAACTCCGTCTCGGATGGGGTAAGACTGGTCAGCAGGACATCAACATGGGTGACTATCCCTACATGGGCACCTACACCCTGAACTCTAACGGACAGAGTCAGTACTGGCGTAACGGTGGCTGGAGCGCACTGCTGAAGCCCAATGCATATAATCCTGACCTGAAGTGGGAGACCACCACAACTTGGAACATCGGACTGGACTACGGCTTTATCGACAACCGTATCAATGGTAGTATCGACTGGTACTATCGTAAGACCACAGATCTGATTAATGCCGAGGCCAAAGTGCCTGCAGGTACTAACTTCGCCGAGTTCGTGGTAGACAACATTGGAAGTCTGCGCAATACGGGTGTTGAGGCTACGATCAACTTTATTCCCGTCCAGACCAAGAACGTGACCTGGGAAATCGGTGGTAACGTGGCCTACAACAGTAATAAGATCCTGGAGCTCACCAACAGTGGAGCTTCCACCGACTATCGTCGCTTCGGAAGCACTGGCTACGATGGCGCTTTCCAGAACATGGTTCACTATGTGGATCATCCTGCTTCGATGTTCTTCGTCTATGAGCAGGTGTACGATGAGGCAGGACGTCCTATCGAGGGCCTCTTCGTAGATCAGAACAACGACGGCATCCTGGATGATAACGACTTGCGTCCCTATCACACAGCGGATCCGAACTTTACCTATGGTATCAATACCAAACTCCAGGTGTACAACTGGGATTTCGCTATTGCAGGTCACGGATCGGCAGGTAACTGGGTATATAACGGCATTGCCTCCAACAACTCTGAAGTCGGCCCTGCCAGCATCTATGCCAACCAGTATCTGCGTAACCGTGTAACTGATGCTACAAACACCTATTGGGAGATGAAAAAGGTGCTCTCCGACTACTATGTTCAGAATGCAGCCTTCTTCCGTATCGACAATATCACATTGGGTTACACCTTCCAGAACCTCTTCGGTGCCAAGACCTCAGGCCGCGTCTATGCAGTCTGCCAGAATCCGTTCGTATTCACCAAGTACAAAGGTCTGGATCCTGAGGTGGCTGGCGGTATCGACCTTGACGTCTATCCGCGTCCCGTATCATTCCAGCTCGGTGTAAATCTTAATTTCTAAAGGTAAGATAGTAAAATAATAAAAGCAAGAACTTATGAAGACAAATATATATAATAAGGTTAAGGGACTGGTAAAGGCAGTTTTGCCTTTCTACCTTTTTACCCTTCTACCCATGGCAACAGCTTGTACGGGTGACCTCAACACCGAACCCCTGACAGACCAGACACTGACTCCAGAAAAGGCACTGGCCAATGAGGGAGCCTTCGACCAGCAGGTGGCCAAGATCTATTCTGCTTTCGCCATCAGTGGTTCTGACGGTTCTGGCAGCAGCGATATTGTGAGCAGCGATGCCGGTGAGGGTACGTTTACCCGCTGTTTCTGGAATCTGCAGGAACTGAGTACCGACGAGGCACGTATTGCCTGGAGCGATGAGGGTCTGAACGGTCTGCAGTTCCAGCAGTGGACCTCCACCAACCGCTATTTCCGTCTGAACTTTGCCCGCATGACACTTATCACCGCACTTTGTAATGAGTTCCTTATCCAGTCGGCAGACAAAGGTGTTGACGAACTTCGTGCTGAGGTGCGAGCCCTGAGGGCTTTCTCCTATTATATCATGTTCGACCTCTATCGCACGGCTCCTTGGACTGACGAGACCACTGGTATCGGCTCGTATTTTCCGGAGCAAGCTGATGCAGCCAAGCTGTTCTCATTCGTGGAGAGCGAGTTGAAAGATGTTCTGAACGCCCTGCCCGCCAAGAGCGCGACCAACTATGGCAAGATGAACAAGTATGTGGCCGAGATGATTCTCGCCAATCTCTATATCAATGCAGAGGTGTATGGCCAAGGCAATCATTATAATGATGCCGTTGCCGTGCTGGGTGACATCATCAATGCTGGCGGATATGCTCTGACAGCCAACTATCAGGACAATTTCTGCTATGATAACAACGAGTCGTCTGAGATTATCTTCCCCATCATTTATGATATGGATCACGCACAGACCTACGGCGGTACACAGTATCTTATCGCAGCCAGTTGTGGCTCCGGCCTGAGCAGTAAGGATATTCTCGGACTCTCCAATGCAGAGTGGGCTGGTATGCGTGCTGGTCAGGATCTTGTGGAGCGCTTCGAGAAGGGCGACAAGCGTGCCCTGTTCTGGACCACCAATGAGAGTGGAGACCGCTCGCCTGAGATTACCTCTTGGTCTAATTACAACGAGGGCTATCCCTGTATCAAGTGGACCAATAAGAAGAAAGACGGCGAGATGCTCGATAACCAGACGTTTGCCTCTACCGACTATGTGTTCTATCGCTTGGCAGATGCCTATCTGCTCTATGTAGAGGCTGTCAAGCGCGGTGGCAATGGAGATGCCGGTAAGGCTGTCAGCCTGTACAATGAGATTCAGCAGCGTGCCTTTGGAGACAATAGTCACAACATATCTTCGCTTGACGACCTCTCCCTTGCAGATCTGCTCGATGAGCGCAGCCGTGAGCTGTATTTCGAAGGCCATCGCCGTACCGATCTCGTGCGTTTTGGCTGTTTCGTTGACAACCTCAACTGGAAGTGGAAGGGTGGATCTCCTGGCGGTATCGTCAAGGTTGACTCCAAATACAATTACTTCCCCATTCCGCAGAATGATATCGATGCCAACCCGAATCTGAAGCAGACAAAGGGATACTAAGATAGTGAAAAATGAATAGTGAAAATTGAAATTCGTATGAAAAAGATATATTTATATTTGACAGCACTGGTGGCTGCATTTTGTCTGGCTGCCTGCTCGGAAGATGACACCCCTCAGCTAAGCGGTGTGGAGAGTGGTGAGCTGAGGCTTGATGCTGGAAGCATCGACGGCAATAACACAAAATACACTTTCACCTGGACGAATACCCGATTCTATCTGGATGGTGACCATCAGAAACAGGTTTCTTTAGTAGGCTATGAGAAGAATGGTGTAGACTATCACTTGATGGGCGTGGAGACTGGCCGCGACTGGTCTGAGGCCGTTGACTTCGGTTCGGTTGTCTCTGGTAACCACCTGACCCTCGACTATGAGGGTATCGCCAATGTGATGCAGTCGAATTTCGGTATGGTGCGCAGTGCCGATGAGGAGAAAACCTCCAACATCGACTTCCAGTTGCAGGCGAAATACTGCAGTCCCGACAGTTGTACCGTATCGAGTGAAATCCTGACAGTGCCATTCGTGCTGACCGTGACGCCTCCTTTCGAGGGCGAAAAGGCCAAGCTCTTTATCAGTATTGCTACCGACTGGTCGCCCAGCGTCTACGTCTATGCATGGTCTTCCGACAAGGCAGATACAGACCTATTTGGCGGATGGGGCGGATACAAGCTGGAAGGTAGCACCACGGCTGGTCCTGATGGTAACCAGTATTATGAGATTCCTCTGAATGATAACTTCTATGGCACGACGGCTAATCTGATTATCCACGACGAGGTGAACGACGGTTCGAACCGCGTGGAAGGACAGCCACCGTTGGCTATCACCTTCGCTGATGAGACTGAGGATGTCTATCTCCGGGTTACTGGAGATGCCATCGACGGCTATACTGTAGTGAGAGTGGAGAAACCTCTGCCGAAGCTCTATGTGAAGAGTGACTTGGGATATGCCGCATACGCTATGTATGCCTGGGGTAGCAATGGCGACGTGGATCTCGGATGGCCAGGCTTGCTGCCAACAGGAACGGAGAGCATCAACGGTGAGAACTGGATTGTCTTCGAGCCCACCAAGCCTTACACTCAGGACAAGACCAACTGGATTATCAACAACAATGGTGCAGGCGACCAGATTGACCTGATGCAGGGCTTCGAGTTCACCCGCAACACCTTCGTCCGCATTAGTGCCGATGGTTCTTACACGGTGGCTGGTGGTCCTATAGCATCTGACGGCTACGTAGTATATATCGATGACCAGACTGGCTGGGACGAGATTACCTGTTACCAGTGGGGCGATGTGAATGACTTCGGCGGTGGATGGCCTGGCAAGGCAGTCGACGGTACAGTCACGATTGGCGGTATTACCTACAAGTACTTCAACTATGGTGCAGATGTGAAGGGACTGAACCAGAACCTTATCTTCAATAATGGTGGCAACGGTGTACAGATAGGTGACTTCAACTTCACCTTCGAGCGTGATATCTACCTGACCGTGACAGCTGATAAAGCCACAGAAAAGTAATGCTTATTACAAAACAGTAGAGACCTGCTTCATCAAAAGGCTTACTGTTTAATTAGAGTTAATATTAACAATCAAGGGCTGTCTGCTCTGTGAAGAACAGGCAGCCCGCTTTTTCAATCAAAAAAGAATAGCAGAATGAAAGCAAAGATTTTTTTATTATGGATAGTATCTCTATTATGTCAGACAATGAGTGCCACTGACTTTACTGACGACATTAACAACGCCACGACAAAGAGAGAAGCAGGTCATCGCGTCATCTATGAAATGAACATCGGATCGTTCACATCGGCAGGGACATTCGCTGCTGCCCAACAGCAGCTCGTTGAACTGCGACGCCTTGGCATCGACATCGTCTGGCTGATGCCTGTCTATCCAAGAGGGCCTGGCAAGAGTCCCTATGCCGTGATGGATTTTGAGGCAGTCAACAGCAACTATGGCACTGTCGATGACTTAATAGCTTATGTCGCCAAGGCTCACAACCTCGGTATGCAGGTCATTCTCGACTGGGTACCCAATCAGACAGCCAATGAGCATCCTTGGCGAACAGAGCACCCCGCTTGGTACACTGGCAAGCACAGTTATCCCGATATCAGTGACCTGAACTACGACAACGACGAGATGAAAAAGGAGATGATGCGTATCATGAAATCTTGGATTGATCGGTGTGACATCGATGGTTTTCGCTTCGACTTTGTTTCAAATACGAAGCCCTCGTATTGGCTTTCTGCCAATCAAGAACTGAAGGACTATGCTGTACAGAAAGGGAAACAGGACCTAATCCTTTTAGCCGAGATTGACACCAACGACAACCAGCGTTTCAGTAACAAAACTAACAATATAGGGTTTACCCATGACTATGCTTGGTGGCTTCAAGAAACGGTATTAGAGAATGGTTATGGAAAAAATGGTAACGTAGCTTCCTTGAAGAGCAATCTCCAGAAATTTGTAGATGATTCACAAACGCTGGGCTTAAGTCGAATGGTATATCTCACTAATCATGACCAAAACTGGAATGATGGTGGAGCAACACTTGAAGACATGTATGGCGATAGCCGATATGTATTGACAACTTTAGCCTTTACGTGGTATGGTATGCCATTGATTTACAATAGTCAGGAAAATGGTGGCAGCCAGAAGCTCGACTATTTTGCCGACACCAAAATCAATTGGACATTGAAAGACGAAAAGATGCAGAACACGGTGCGTACGCTAACAGCTCTCAAACATGCTGTTGCGGCCCTTAGCGACAATGCTGCCGTAAACTGGATAACCGTTACTCCCTCTGCCAACGATGTATTGGCATATACCCGTCAGGCAGGCGACAGCGAGGTACTTGTTGTACTCAATATGGGAACATCAGCCACAACCGTTACGCTAACGGGACTGGCAGATGGAGAATGGAGCCTATGGTTGGACAGTGAGACTATTATGCAGGGCACAAGCCGCAAACAAATGTCTTTCTCAGCCAATCAGTCTTTCGATCTTGATGCAAAGGGTTATCGTGTCTACGTAAAAGGCTCATACTCTGAACAAGAAACAGATGGAAGTACTGGCATTCATTCTCAAACAGCCAAGCGCTTTACTAATGACTGTTTCTACACTCTTAACGGCCTACCAGTTCAGCCATTCCGACCAGGTATATACATACGGAATGGAAAGAAAGTCGTCATCAGATAAGAAGAAGCAAATGCATCAGAGTCGCCAGCCGAAAAACGTGCGGATGCGCCATTTGTTGTTATTGACGGTAAGATTCTCTGCTTTGCCGATATCGGTATAGGTGAACACTACGGACAAGCCAAGGAACTTATTGCTCCATTGGCGCACTACGGATCCGCGACCAGTGATGATAATCTCGGGGAAATCGTAGGTCATCGGCACGCGCTCTTCGCCGAAAGACATGGATGTTTTGCTTAAGATGATTAGTGCGGGTAGGGCGGAGATATGCAACAGCCAGCCTTTCCCTGGAACGAAGTTGTAGCCATAGCCAGCACCAAGACCGATGTTCATCATCTTGAAATCCAGATTCTTTTCCATTTTGAGCTTACCGAGCTGTCCCTGGCCTGAGAAAGCCAATAGGAAGCTGCCAGCGGAGCGTCGCTGGATGTAGGTTTGCTAGAAGGCAGCGGGATAGGAGAACCGGCGGCTGTTGAAGACATAGAAGGCATTGAGATTGAGTGTCTTCATAGACAGCTTACCGTCAGTCAGTTCCACTCGATCCATGCCATCATGCTGGTACCAGCCCGTAAAGTTTTTGGCATCTTGATAGATGATATCGAAGCCAAATCGGCGGCCGTAGCTGTTGAGATTCAGCTCGAAGTCGCGGTATTTGCCTATCAGTTCAGCGGGGTTAAGAGCCACGCTGAGGATATACCGAGATAGCTGACGCCCAAGCTGAGCGTCGCCTTCTGGTAGGCTTCCATCTCCGACTTGAAGTGCACGCCTTGATCCATACCTTCGGACTCAATCTTCGCTCCTGACACATTCGCACGTGCCGAGATGGGCAGGCTCTGTAAGCTCATCAAAGCCAGCAGCAACATGGATTTGTACGGTATCTTCATATCTCTTCAAATAACATACTGGGATGATTCAGGCAGCTGGTGCTAAAGCTGTGGATGCATCCTCTATGGCATCGTATTCTGCCATGGCTTCGGCGATGCGGGCATCAAGGTCTGAGAGACTGTATAGGCCATCGGCATTAGGCGTCAGTCCCTCTATGCTGACGGGGCGCACCATTGGCGGTACATCAAAGGACAGCAGCGTGCGGTTTTGTAGCTGGCTGACTGATGCATAGACCAGATTGATGGCAACATAAGTCTCGTTTCCGTCGCTCCACTTCTCAAAAACAAGCTTTGAGCCGATAGGGGTATGCACTTCGAGGGCATTCTCAGTCTCTGGGTAATTGAGTCTGAGGGCGGCACCGATACTGGCCAGATTGCTGTCGTGGCCACAAAGGAACATGAACTTACGGTCGTTTCTGTTCAACTCCTCTCGGATGCGGCTCACCAATGGGTAAGCGATGTTGATGGCAGCAGCATGGGTGGTGAAGAGCAGTGCGTCGTAGACCTCTTTCACCTTGCAGATGTCTCGCCATTGCTCTGTCGACAACTCATGACCGAAGGCAGCCATGCTCTCATTCTCGTAGCACTGCAGCACCAGAGCATCAGCCACGCTGTTGGCCAGTGTATAGCCGCCAGTCATCCTGGGTTCGTCGTCTTTCTCTATCTTGAACTGCGTGTCGTTATACCAGAAGTGCAGGGTGTCACCCTCCAGTGCAGCAGGCGAGTGAGCCATGTCGAGTATCTGTTCCATCAGCGTCAGCGTGGGTTGCACACTTTGCATCCATGCTTGTGGTCCGCCTTTGTATTTGGCTTCTATCTCGTCGAGTACCTGTTGGCGGTACTTGTCGTTCATCTTCGTGAACTGCGGCGTAAACACAGGGTCCATCTTGTCCTCTGACAGTTTGTGTGTAATCTCCACATTGGCAAAGGGCAGGAAACCAGCCGAGAAATATTTCGCTGTTGCGAAAGTGCGTTGACGTGAATTAGCATAGAACAGCACTTCGTTGTCCTCTGGACGGTAGTTATCGGGCAGCAAGCCTTCGCTGACAACCCACTGACGGAAAAACTGGCCCATCATTGTTTCATTCACACCGCCTCGTAGCGACAACTGGCTCGAAGGCGATGTCCACTTAAACCATTCGTGGGGCGTCACTCGCTTATAAGC
>JAEEGK010021165.1_pt1 | contig 13765 bp, 10 predicted proteins | sample 8958771 | NCBI WGS metagenome assembly JAEEGK01 (sample SAMN16246547, study PRJNA631951) | gut metagenome | biome: gut microbiome; feature: rumen; material: SC-attached | host: Bos | place: Iran: Karaj | collected 2018-10 | reverse complement strand
ACTAGCGTCGATGCCCTTACCTGTAACGGTTTTAAGACTATCAAGCAGCCAGAATATATTGTCATAATTGACGTATTTAGGGAATCTACCTAAACCGATAAATTCTTTCCATAGATAATAACCCATTTTCTCTATTTTAACCACATCGGTGCGTACCATGAATTTATCACCCTTGTAGAAAGTGAGTACTTTAAACTTCTCATCATTTATAGTAGCATCATCTACCTCACTGGGTTTCATTTCAATAGCTGCAGGTAATTGGATACCTATCTTTTTGCCATCAGCTTCCATATCAAATACTGCCAATGCAGTTACAGTTTCAGCCAGCTTAAATAAGCTATAGGTTTCATAGTGTTCAGGTATATAGGCTATTAACTTTTTACCTTCATATGTAACTGAACCATCACTCTGATGTACAAATAAATCTGCACTACTCATTGATATCTCCTAATATCTTCAAACCATCACATCCGCTTTTATTAATGTCCTGGAATTTGTGACGTCTACTATCTGCGTGTATGAATGCTAGTGAACCACCACTTAGAGTATCATTAACTAGATTGATAACTTCATGATTTTGCATTATAAGTTCATTTCTATCATCCAGCATGTCTAGATGAAAGTTGCGTATAGTACCTGTTGCTTTATTTATAAGCAGGTAAGAACTTTTATCAAAATCATTAGCGGTGTTATGATGACGCCATACATCTAAATTAGATTGTCTTGTTATAAATAAGCGTTTAGTGTGGATGAATGCAACAAAACAATCAGCAGATAAGTCTTTAGTAAATTCTCCACGCAGATATTCTTTATATGGAAGAGCTTCATATGCCACATTAGCATTTGATACTGATGCATCCTGCAATAGTTTCTTCATAGCTAATGCTTTCTTAAATGGTATCGTATCTATATTGACTGATATGGTGTTCTTATTAACCAAACTATACTGATCTGGTAAAATCATTATACCAGCCAATATTAATATAGGTGTATATTCATCTAAGCTATAGTTAGTGAAAGTGAATAACCATTTAGAATCTCGTTCAGTAAACAATACATCGTTAAGTGTATACTTATCTTCGGAGAAAATATTGGATACAACTACATCACCTAAAGATGTGAAGTCGAGTAACTGTACTTCAGGTGTAGTATGCCCACCATCAAACCAACATAACTGTGCACCACCCAGGGCGTATAAAGCATTGCTTCTATCATCATACGCAGGTCTACATACAAATCCGTTAACGATAGGTATACATCTATTTAAATTAGGAGTCTCTGATTCACAATCATCTTGTATACTTATACGTAAATCATGAAGTAACCAACGATAAGAAAATATGTTATACACACGTTTGATATAATCACCATAATCGAGGTTAAACGTTTTTAAAGTTGCTAGGGCATCCCATATTTTGATAGGGTTGGTTGGTATAACGGTACCTTCTATATATGCAGGAAGATGTGTCTTATAACCAAGAACTAACCCAGATGTTAAAATCGAATCATATTCATCCCAAGAGGAAGCAGAGGCTGCTTCCTCATAATCAACAATCATACGACTATAGTCTAACGCAGTAGAGGAACTATCATAATCATGTGTCACTGCTACATACACGTGGGTGTTGAGACCAACCATAGTCCATAGAGTAGCAGGAGTAATCTCTTCTCTAGTATATACATTAATTCGACTTTTATGTTCGATATAAATTAGATGAGTAGTATACATAATGGTATAATCTCCCTTTATATAGGTAATTAGTCTATAGAATATGTATTTAGAAAGGAATTTACAATGTCAGAAGATTTATCAGAGTTTATGTGGAGAGAATTTGACAAGCAACATGTAGACTTCCCTGAACCAGCAATGGAACGTATGTTCGAGAGCAAGTTCAAGCGTAATTATACGGTATACATGTTAGCACATTTTGCTTCAAGGATAATAACGTTAGATGATAAGTTCCAGCTACCAGATAACTCCATACTTCATGTGGCAGATAACTTTTTCCACATGGATGACTGCACAGATACACCTAGGTTAGATGATAATTTATTTGTTCAAAACGAAGTATACATGAAGTATCTTTATCACATTCGTGATTTTGATAAAGGTCCTGTAGAGTACCCAGAGAAGTACATATATAGACAAGCTGGTCTACCATCCAGACTCCTCGAATATAGAAGTAAACACGGCTCAGAATACAAGTATCTAAATGCTTTAGACATGTTACCTACAAGAAAGACGGCATTAACTATTATTAATCATAACCCGTTATTCCGTATAAAAGTGTTTGGCAGATTAAAGATGTATCGCCGTGTACAGCAGATTCTAGCATCTATACTGAATACTGTACATAAGCTAGCACCATTAGGTAAAAATCAGTTCATAGTACTACCGTGGGGAGAAGAATATTACGATAAAGCATTATTCTTGCGTAATAGAGAAAAATTAACATTTACCACCATCAAGAAACCTGATGATTTGCACTACATCTTGATGATGCACCTAGTTAATTATTTCTGGGATACAGCTACCACCTCTATGTTCTCTAAGTTACCTGAGGAGACATATGAAAAGGTATACTTCGTATTCAACACAGGTGATAAATATCTGTTCTATAACTTAAGAGCTCTTAAGGCTATGGATAGCAACAACAGAGTATATAGAAAGCTATTCAATCAGCTTAACCTGTTGTCAGTACTGGGTAGACCTAACTCGAATAATGAAGAGTCTAAACAGTTAATAGAAGAAATAAATGCAGATGACGCCATCATTACTGCGAATAAACCTACAGAACATGCAGATGAACGCAGTGATGATACGCCGGTAAATAAAGTATATGAACCTAAGGTTATAGCCACTATACCCGGAAGTACACGTGATGTAGTAGAAACCGTTACTGAAGAAGTCATAGACAAACTGAATAGAGCCGTACCTGTATCCAGTAAACCTACTCCAGTACGTGGTATAAACAAAACAGCTGTAAGTATAGAGGTACCGCAGGCAACTATACCCGTAACAGAAACTAAGAAAGATGCGAAGACAGTGAATCCCATTGTTGCTAAAGGTGCTACTAATACTACTAAGCTTAGAGATATTAAAGATGCTCCACCTAATAATAGTAAACTTTACATCACTGAACTAGATAAAGATACAGATGATTACATTGATTCAGTAGAGACATTAACACCTGCAGCTAAGAACCATTTCAAGAAAGTAGCTAAGAAATATAAGACACTTGAAATTGACGGTGAACCTCTGGAAAAGATACTGGAAAGTGATGACGATTTAACATTAAAGGATACTAAACTAGATAATAAAGTAGTTGGTGATCTGCCTGATGAATCTTCACTGGAGTGTAGTGTACATACTTACGATAAAGACTATTTAGAGAAGACATATAAGAAACACATCGCTGGTGTTATAACCTCATTCCAAAAATCAGGTGTATATCTGGTTGATGTTAAAACTGAGAAAACTGTAACCGATTTACACAACTATACTACTTATAGTTGTCAGTATGAAGATATAGATGGTAAGAAATCTACAATTAAATTTAAGTTGCCTAACATTAATGAACAAGGTATCGTTAAGATAGATGGTGTTAAGCAGTATATCAAGAAGCAAAGATTTCCGTTACCAATAGTTAAGATAAATGATAAAGTAGTATCTTTAACATCTAACTACAACAAATCTCGTGTGATAAGAAACTCTAATAAAGCACATAGTTATTTGGATTATGTACATAGCTTTCTGACTGACAAAGACAAAGCTAATTGTAAAATCACCTATGGTAGAGATATTTCTAATCTACCGTTAGCGTATGAATATACACAATTAGCTAGTAAGTATTCTGTATTAGAATTCACTAGTAGAACCGATTTAGCACGTTATTCTCTATTCTTTAATTATGCTGATAGAATCAATAAGTTTGATGGTAAACCAGAACTACTGAATAAGTTAGAAGCACAATACGGTGTGTACTTCGGTAAGACTAACGATATTTGGCTATTTGCTGATAATACTAATAGAGTATACGCAGTAAAGAAAACTGGTGGGGAAATTGATATAGGTTGCTACAGCATATTGGATGTATGTAAGTTAGCACTTAATGTACCAGCTTACAATAAGCTTAAACCACTGTCTGAATGGGTTACTCTAACTATATTGGACTTGAACATACCTATCATCTTCATGCTAGCATACAGATATGGTTTACGAAATACATTAGACTATATAGGTGCTAAATACACTATCACCGAAAATAGAAGTAAAACCATAGTAGGTGAGAACACTATTGAAGGTACTGAAGACTTTGTTAGAGATGCTATCTCTGGAGATATACCTGGTTATGATGACAGTATAGAAAACTATGGTAAAGATACTGTTGTTTGCTATGAAGGTATATGGAAAGATAACCTAGATAAGCGAGATTCTCATGATACAAAACGTTACGCAGAGATAGATGCTGAAATAGGTGATATCCTAACTAGAATACGTAAGAAATATGATAAAGGTCTCACTGATAATGAGATACGTGAGTATATTAAACACCATCTTTACACTAAAGGTAGTACATTAGTTTTAAGTAGAAAAGACGTTGACAGTTTAAATAAGAAGTATAATGTTACTTCTGAGAATTGTACATGGGTTGTTGAAGATATAGTTACATATAGTCCACCAGCATGTTCTTGTGGTAAATGTTTAATACCTATATATGAAAACGTTTTTGAAGAGGAAAATGCACCTCTCAATGAGATTAATTATTTCAGAGAAGTTTTGTATGATCATGAAATATATTTCATTGATAACATAATCGATATGGTAATAAACGCTAAACATAATAAAAATGTAGTTATATCTGAAGAATTCCTTGACGGTGTTCTGTTATACCTAACTTCACATGAGGAAGGGCATAGTAAAACACCTAAGAAGATTGTAGATGAGATCATACGTACGCATACATTAGACGCTACCGAAATATATGCACAGGAATGTGCACTAGCAGCTATAAAGGAATGGGCTAAAGATAAACTAACTGATAAAGAGCTTACTGAACATATAACAATGCTGCCTAGTATATTTGATTTTGTGAAAGATATGTTTTCCAAAGTCAAACACATGTTTGGTATGGAAGCATTAGGTAGACCAGTTAAACCTAGATTGGATAAAGTTAAGTTATTCTTAACATTACGTAGTAACAACGTACAGTTCAACAACTGTCAGGTACAGGTTAGAGCTATGGTGATAACAGTTGCACTAGGTACTAAAGCTAGTTGTACCAGACGTATAACTAACTATGATGGTTCTGTATTTACTACTCCAGGCAAGAACGATATACCTAGAGACTTAATAGATAAAGCATGTGCTTACTTACAATGCGGCAAACGTAAGATATCTAAAGCTGAGGTAGTATGGGTACCTGCAGATAAGATACCTGATAGAAGTGTCTTAGATACTCCTAGGTTAACACCAGTAGAGTATAAGAAGATGACCTCTAAGCTCTGTATCAATGAAAATAAGGTACGTCCACCTAAAGGAAGTAACGAAGATTGGTCTATAGGTTTCGAGGATATATCCGACGATGTTAAGTATGTTCCTAAGCCAGATGATATACATATCAAGTTTGCGGATAGAGTACTTCATATCAACAGATATCCATTAGCACATTCTCTTATAGTAGCTGGATTAGAGTATTTTGATTTATCTAACTACGATATGGCTGAATTAGAATCTAAAGATGCCTATTATAGATTACTGATGGATAAGAAGTTATCTATTAACTATATTAAAGGTATGGATAGTTTCTATGACTTATTCGTAGACAACATGACTTATCAAGTACTTAAGATGATGCATGAACCTACTACAGTTAGAGACTTGTTGATTCGTGCTACAGTACTATTAACCACTACTGACCATTTACCAGCCTCTTCTGGTTACAATCACCGTATCAGAGGTTATGAACAGTTTGCTGGTGTAGTATATAACGAACTAGCAAGAGAATTCGCCAACTATAAGTCTAAGAATGGTGCTAACAATAAATTCAGTATTAACCCAGACGCTATATACCTAAGAGTATTACAGAATGCATCTATGCTTAATGCTGAGTCAGGTTCACCTATCGAAGATATGACTCTTATGTGTGATATGACATATGGTGGTGTAGGTGGTAGATCTGCAGACTCATTCGTTATAAGTGATAGACATTATGATAAGTCTGATGTTGGTGTAGTATCCGAATCTACTGTAGATAACCAAAAGGTAGCATTCAACTCTGCTTTATCTTACAACCCAAATATAGTTAATACACTAGGTATGGCTGAAGATATACCGCAGGATAAGCTCAAAGCATCACAGATATTATCACCACACTCATTATTGTTCCCGTTCTCAACTTCAGATGACTCAAAACGCTTGAACTTCATTAAAATTCAGAGTGCGCACTTAGTGCCAACTGATGGTTATGACAAGATGCGAGTACGTACGGGATATGAACGTGTATTGGCGCATAGATGTGGTAAGAACTTTGCTGGTGTAGCTAAAGCTAATGGTAAAGTCACTGCTATAGATGAGAAAGCTAGGTTAGTTGAGGTTACGTATGTAGATGGTACTAAAGAAGTGTACCCATATGGTTCTGAGCTTATGGAATTCGACTCCATGGAGTTAGATAGCCGTATAGCGTGTAACGTTAAGTTAGGTCAGAAGGTAGCTAAGGGTGATATAATCACTTACAATAGTGACTACTTCAAGAAAGATGCTATATCAGGTCAGGTGGATATGTCATTAGGTACATTAGCTAATGTTATCTTCATGGAAATGGATACTACTCTGGAAGATAGTTTTGAAATGTCTAGTCGTTTATCTGAGAAGTTAACTATGCATCCAGTTAACACTAAGACAGTTTCACTATCAGGTAAATCTCTTATACACAAGTGCTTACCTATAGGTAGTGTAGTATCTCCTACAGATGACTTAATGATATTCGAAGAAGATCCTACTGCTACTGAAGGTATGAATACTGATGATGAAGCATTAGCTATGTTATCAGAGTTAAATAGAAGAACACCATCCGCTGGTCATGCTGGTAAAATTATCCGTATAGATGCTTACTATAGTTGCGACCCATCTGAAATGCACCCTACAGTGCATGCATTGGTTAAACAATGTGTAGAAGAAAAGAACAGAAGAGCCAAATTAGCCAAAGGTTCTAAGGAAGAAGATGATTACCCAGCATCATCAATGATCAAAGAAGGTTCCAAATATAAAGGGGTAACTTTCGATAAGGATACGGTTATGTTCATCTTCCATATACAAGAAGATATAAAGCATAACGTTGGTGATAAGTTGGTTGTATGTAATCAGCTTAAAGCAACCTGCGGTGGTATTTTCCCTAAACCGGTATACACTGAGAGTGGTGTCGAGGTTGATATGTTATTTAGCATGATGTCAACCAACAAGAGAATTGTACTTTCGCCCTTCAAATTTGGGATAACTTCACAGATACTTACAAAGATCGAGGATGATATTTGCTTAGAGTATTTTGGAGAACCTAGAGATAAGAAGTAGAAGGAGTATTAATTAGAATTAACCGTTAGTAAAAACAAAAACATTTAAATGGTAAAAATAAAAGGTATCCTTCCAACTAGGGAAGGGTACCTTATTCTCATTATTTAGGTGGCCTGTATCCTTTCCAATACCTAGTTAGACCTTTACTGTTAACATATTCACATGCTAAGTTAGAATGATGATGACCTAAACGTAAATCAGATATATATTTATCGCTAACATTATACTGTCTGGCTATCTCACAGTTTTTCTTATCAGTATAAGTAAATTCATCATAGATACTAAATATAGTAGCTTTATCTAGTTTAGGTGGTAATTTACGAGTTATAAGATCTCTATATTTACCTATAAGCGTAAAAACTGGCCACATACTATTAAACCCTAGCTTATCAGCTATAGCTTGATAAGACATACCTTCATTAAACAATTTAACACACTTAATGGCTAATTCATCACGACGTTCTTTTTCACGAACATCAACACTACGCTTAGCCCAAGTATATTTATCAGTTCTATATCTACGTGATACACCTCGTCGTATCTGATTTACAGTAGGAGCAGGAACACCTGTTTCCTTACTTATATTAATATCAGAATATCCTGCTTGCAAGTATTGCCAAATACATTCAAGTAAATGATCGTCTATAGTAGTATGCAGAAGACCATTTATAGAGGCATGCTCAGTATTACCCCTGATTGTGGTCCATTCAAGATTATTCCAACTATTGTTCAGTTTATTTCCATCAAGGTGATTAACTACTAAGTTTTCTTCTGTGAAACCTTTAGCTAATAAATACTTAGGTACACTTACAAAATGATGAGCTACTAATCTATGAACTTTAATATTGGGTACAGAACCTAGATCTACCTGTCTATAACCATCCTTATTAATACTCCCTTTAACCTTGGCCATAGTTTCAGTGTTCCAAACTTCACCTAATTTAGTAACATAATAGTAAAAGCCTCTACTCGTTTTATAGATGGTTTTAGCTTTATCTAAGTTAGATATACTGAAAAATTCTTTACATCTACGGATAGTATCGGCATAAGTACTATTTTCCCATAGAGACTCTTTTATATTATACCATGCGAAACCCACTAACATGTCTCGCGGAATAACTAGTTCGATCGGATTTCCTGATACGTCATACTTTCTTATTTTCCATTTATTACCACCTACACGTTCCGCTTTACTTGGTATGTTGTATTCATATACTTCGCCATCAAGGTTAACTTCTAACAGGCAAAATCCGATATTATCTAGTGGAGCGAAACCTACTCTCATGCCATTTGGCCTTTCAAATATTTCCATATTTCTCCTAAGTAAATTTAAATTACACTAATATACTAAATATATATGGATATATATAGTCGATTTAGTAATATATAAATTCAATTATTTTGAAAAAGAATAGAAATATACACTACACTAGGGATATCCCTAGTGTAGTGATATATAGATAGTTGATATGTTAATTCCAACGTGCTTCTTTGCGGTTTACTTCCCACTTATTCTTGCTTTTTCTTCTTCTTGTATTCTTATTATCGGGAGGTAACATACTCATATCACCTGATTCCTTTATAGCAGACATTAAGGCATCAGACATAACGTTGTTATGTACACGATGTTGTTCTCTAGGTTTACGCTCAATTACGTCATCTTTAATGATAACTAACGCAGAGCCATCGTACTTAAATGTAACGATGTGCTTCTTGTTATCGATAAATGTAGCGTATTTATACTCAACGTCTTTAGTGGCTATAAGGATAGCAGGTAATGACTCATACACATATTCTTTACCGAAACGATTAGTTCTAGTCTCGGTATCTAACTTTCTACCCGCATAGAACACACCTTTATTATACAGCTCTTCTGTATTAAATAGGTTAGCTCTAGTTGCAGGGTTGTCAGCATTAAAATATATGATAGCCATGTCAGTTACAGCTAGTGCTTCATCAGTTTCCACTTTAGCTGCAGACAGATATTTTCTATCAGGATGGTATCTAACCGCTTTGAATATAGGTGTGATGTTGTTAATAACCTGGCCATCTCCACTACCATAGATGTTAAAAATCTTAAGTGTGTTAGAGTTAGGCCGGTTGAAGATACCTACATCAACACCAGTAAGCTTATGACCTTCTACGGTATAAGCTTTTGATATGATTCCTGGTGTGATAGTATTATTAGCTGGATTTATTGTAAAAGATTGCATAATTATATTTAGTTCCTATCAGAAAAGAGATACTTTATAAGCGATATTGGCACTATCACCATATATACCGCGAGATATACGCATATAGTTATTGCCCATGCGACTATTAGCATAATTATCACTAACATACAACAACACATGTAGTATATGGATACTAATTTATCTACTACTCTATGGCGTAATTCGGTTACGAAAGCAGCACTCAAGTAATCCATATACACTATCCAGCTAAATATAAGTCTTCAGGTTTCATAAGTGTGAATACTGAAATGTTATCTTTATTTAGGGAAACAGAATAGTAAGGGAAAATGTTACGATAATCTAATATCTTACCAGCACCTACATAACTGTTAAGCCATGTTAGTGTCATAACTTCATCTCTTGTATGATACTGATAAAATACAGTTGCGTACATACCTAGTACAATATTGATGTATGCTGGATTACCATCACTCTGTGAACATATCCAACTAAGTAATACATCTGATACTTTAGCACCGGTATTCTTCAAGAACGCTACTTCTCTACCGTTGGTCTTAGAGTTCGGATTGGTGCCTGCATGTTCGATCTGATGCGCAACCGTTTCAGGTAATGTTTCAGATTCTTCCATTTTAGCCCAATTCGTACCTATGGTAACTAAGTCTTTAGGCATACTGATGCTACGTACGTTGTTAACGAATTCTTGTGCTAAGTCTAGCGGTGTTTGGTTATTTTTAGTTAATAGCATTGGTCAGTTCCTTTCTATATGGGTGAATATCTTCATATTATAAAAAATAAACAAGAGCGTGTTGAGACAACTCTTGTTTATTTGATGTATATACTAACTGCTGATGTGCTTTTTATACGCCTCTTCATTAGTGTATATTCTAGCATTAGCTGGTATGTCAATATCAGGTGTTACTGATTTAAATGATACACCTTTGTATTCTGGTATAGTTGTACCAGTAAAGTATACAAGATTAGGCGTAATAATAATATCAATAGTATCACCGATATTAATCTTATACCAGTCATCATCAGGCTTATACTTACTAACCAATACACTATCCGTGTTATCACGTACGACTAAACAAATAGATTCGCCTTTAGTGAAAGTGTTAGCTACATAAACATGATTTAGTCGTATAGTTAACGGATCATTTAAAACACCAAATGGTTCTGCCTGTTTGATAAACAGTTGGAATCTAACGTCTTTAATTTCCTGAATAGTCGCAGTAGAATCATACAGACGTGGATATGTGTTATCCGTCTGGCTAGCATATACTTCAGAGAACTTTTTCCTGAATTCATCTAACTTAGATGCTTCTAAACTAAGACCACCAGCTACTCTATGCCCACCAAACTGGATAAGAGTATCCTTACATGCTTCCAGACCACCATACAAATCATATCCAGTAGGTGCTCTACCACTACCGTGTAGTACATCTGTACCAGTTAGACAGATAACAGGTACTTTAAATAAGTCAGTTAATCTAGCAGCAACTATACCGATAACACCAGCTAACCAATCTGCTTTATGTACCACGATAGCAGAAGGTAGTGTGTTTTCATCTTTACGGTATAATAATTCTATTAGTTCAAATGCCTCTTTAAAGATGATATCTTCTATAGTCTTACGAGAACGATTACAGTTAATAAGATCATTAGCAAGTAATATACTATCTTTACCATTATCTGAAGTATCTTCTGTATCTAACAATAATTGCATACCCAGATCTACTCTATTCATTCTACCTGCAGCATTAATCTTAGGTATAAGAATAAATGATAAGAAGTTAGTAGTTATATCTGAACCATATTTAAATCCGGATAATGTCATCAGTGCTCTTAAGCCAGGGTGGACACACCTATTGAAGCTTATCATACCCAATCGCATCATGCATCTAGCTGTCCAGTTTAATGGTATCATATCTGAGAGGATAGATAAACATACAGCTATTTCGCAAAAACTAATTAAGTCATAGTCTTTATGATTCATCAGCTTACAGACGGTTAAACCTAACTTGGCTGCGACGAAACAACCTGACATCATGTATTCATCATCTTCTTCTTTAGCGAATACTTTAGGGTTTAATATATACTCACATTTAGGAAGTTCTTTACCTTCTGCAAGATGATGGTCAGTTACTATAACCTGATAATTCTCTGGTAATTTAGCTATTTCATCCGCAGCTGCAATACCATTATCTACAGTAATAATTAACGGCGAATCTATCATATTCTTTTCCGCAAATTCTTGTATTTTAGCAGCATTGATACCATAACCATCTTCTCGACTAGGTATCCACCAAGATATATTCGCCTGATGAACTGCATTAAGACAAGAGTATAATGTAGCGGTAGCAGTCATACCGTCAACATCATAGTCACCAGCGATAATGATACGTTTATGTGCACGGATAGCATCTGTGATTATGTTAGCAGCATTTTCATAGTGTTCGTTGTATTGTGGTGAAGTATCAGTGATATTAAGGATATCACACATTCTTGTAAGATTACTACGTCTCTTACATATTTCGTTAATGAGCTTAGACCCCATGACCGGTGTATCGTCATTTAGCTCATTGATTATAGGGCGATTTTCCCATGTTTCAATAAGTTGCATATATTGTTCCTCGTGTTGTTAATTCTAGTAAATGATTACACTAAATAAAAAATAACATCAGTGCGTTACTGGCACTGATGTTATATGTTACATTATAGATTACAGGCTCTGCATTATATCGACAATTTCTTTGGCGGTACGTTCCACCTGTGCTGTAGAAAAATGGTCAAACTCATCTATCTTCATTTTGTATTCTCTACATACACTAATACCATTGTCATGTACATTGATGGTATCACCGTCCTTCAGCTTGGTTGCGATTTCTGCAACCTGTTCCTGTGATATGTGTAATATGGCGTAACGTATCACAATCTTTATATTACACACATTACGAGTAGGTGCAGTAATATCAATGTAGCCTGAGCGACCATCAGAACCGGCGCTAATATGTGCCACGATGTAAGTTTCATCATGTAGTTCTGGGTGACAGCGGTCTTCCATTAATTTCTTCAGTTCCGCTGCCAGTAATATGGTATTTGACAAAAACATAATTGTTCCCTCCACAAAATAGCACTAGTGCTTTACCGGCACTAGTGCATACTTAGATTACATCCCGTTCAGCGTTCCCACGATGTCTTTGGCGGCGTGCTCGATTTGTTCAGTAGAAAAACTACTGAACTGTTCAAGCGCCATCCCATATACTTTATGTACACGGACATGGTCATGGTACACATGTATAAGGTCATCATCACGCAGCTTAGTCGCTGCACACGCAACATCCTCTAATCGTATGTTATAACCTGCTGAGATTTCTACTCGGCATACATCGTCAGTGACAATAACACCAATCCTGAATTCGTCAGAAGGATTACCATAACGAGATACAGTGAATGCGTTCTCGGTAGTCATATCTGCTTTGCAGTCGGCGCCGATGAGCTTTCGCAGTTCTACTGCTAATATTGTAAGATTTGTTATAAGCATAACAATTCTCCTATTTTAAATCGTTTGGATTTAATACATTCAACTAACAATACTAGTTAAGTTATAGAGGTAGGTATCCAAACATCACACTATTCTCCTCTTAATAATGTAGAAATGAAAAATAATTGAACTTCGCCACGGTGGTGCTACAAGCTATGTAGCTACTCCCTTGCAAACATCATGTCGTATAATGCTCGTGCTGATACATTCTTTACAACATGGTTTTTCTCATATCGTTTGACTGCAGTTCCACCCTTAGATATGATTATAGATTGATTATCAAGTAAACATTTTGCTTCTTTCACGACTTTAGACAAATCACTTATGAATGTATCTGAGCGGACATGTTTATATAACACATTTCTCTCTTGAGTGTCATCTAGGGTTGTTAAAGTAGATTAAGCACGTACTGTATTAGTAAAACCGATAGTTGTGGCTTCATATGCATTTGTTTCA
>JAEEGK010021161.1_pt1 | contig 13767 bp, 11 predicted proteins | sample 8958771 | NCBI WGS metagenome assembly JAEEGK01 (sample SAMN16246547, study PRJNA631951) | gut metagenome | biome: gut microbiome; feature: rumen; material: SC-attached | host: Bos | place: Iran: Karaj | collected 2018-10 | reverse complement strand
TTTTTAGTGAAATTGAAAGAGAAGAAGTTGTAATTGAAGATGAAAAAAATAAAAAAAAAAAAGAAAAATGAAGAAGAAAAAAAAGAAATTGTTATTAAAAATATAAAACCTTTGCCTGAATTATATCCAGATCATATTTTATATTTTGATGATTATAATGAAGAAATTCTTAAAAATTATATTGAATCTATTGATAATTATAGTGAAAATCAAGAAGAAATTAATATGAGATTTCAAAGACGATTTGAATTATTTAATACAAATAATTCTGAAAAAAAAATTTCTGATTATTTTGATGAAAATAATTTAAAATATTATAAAATTAATACTGATAATTTTTATAATAATTTTAAAAATGAAATATTAAAAATTAAAGAATATTTAAATAGAAATGGAGAAATTAATAATTTAGAAAAATTAACTGATGAAGATTATGTAATTTCAATAAAAGAAGAAGAAAAAAATTATGAAGAGAATTTTAATTATAATGAAATTAATGAAAGTTTTGAAATTGAAAATAATGAATTTAAACAAAAAATTATAGAAAATGACACAAAAAAATTTTTTGATATTAAAGAAGAAATAAAAATTATTGAACCAAATGAAAAAAATTTAAATGATACAATTTCATCAAAAAATTTATCTGAAAAACAAAGTGAAAAAAATATAATTTCTAATGATAATAATAATAATAAAGAATTTAATTTTGAAGAAGAAACAAAAAAAATAGAAGAAAATGAAAAAATCATTTTAAATAAAATTAAAGAATTGAAAGAAAGAGAAAAAAAATTATTAGAAAAAAAATCTGAAGTTGTAAGAAGATATTTAAATGAAAATATTTTACCTTTATTAGCAAAAGGAATATTAAAAATATGTGAAAAATTACCTGATGATCCAGTTGAAAGTTTAGCTAATTTTCTATTAGAAAATAGATTTGAAAAAAAATTAACTGAAAAATTAGAAAATAATAAAAATAATTTTGAAAATAATAATGTTAATTTCAATGAAGATACATTAAAAATCGAAGGAGAAGATTTTATAGAACAAAAAAGCGAACATAATGTAGAAAATGACATTGATTTATAAAATTATATAATTTTAAAAAAAAATATATAAATATGTTTTTTAATATTAAAATAAAAAATTAATTTTTTTTTTCATCTTATTTTTAAAATATGTCTTCATCAACATCAAACATCGATTTAGGAAATTTATTAATATCCGATTATAGTAAATTTTCCCTAGAAAATTCCAATGAATTAACAGAAAGTCAAATTCAACAACACACAAAATCAAATTTAATTAATTTTTATACATTATTATTTTCCGAATTAAAATCATCTCAACAAGAAAATGGAATTGATTATTCAATTTCATTGAATGAATTAAATCTTCCTAAACCAATTTTAATTTTACCTCGAGCATTAGCCATTCCTAAACCGAAACCTTTAACAAAATGGGAAAAATTTAAAATTGAAAAAAATATAACTCAAAGAAAAAGATCAAGAATGGTTTATAGTGAAATTGCTGGGGATTTTGTTCCTCGTTGGGGAAAAAATAGCATAAAAAAAATTGAAAAAGATGCAAATTGGGCTTTGGAAGATAAAAATGGTCAAAATCAATTTGATGTTTTAAATAATGAAAAGAAATTAAAAATTGAAAAACAAAAAAAAAGAGAAGCAAGAAATAATTTAAATGAAATTATTCAAAATGGTGAAGAAAGTATTGTTAAAAAAATGAGTAAAAAAGAAAGAAAAAAAATGAGAATTCAAAAAGAATTTGATAAATTAGCTAATGATAAAAAAAATCTTAATAAACGTTTAGAACAAATTCAAAAAAGTACGAGAAGTATGGGAAAATTTGATAGAAAATTAAAGAATGAAAAAGAATTAAATATTATTAAGAAAAAAAAAGTTAATGAAGAAGTTAGAAAATCAATTTCTGGAGAAAAAAAAAGAGATAAACAAATTTTAAAAGGAATTTTTAAAGAAAAAAAATAAGTTTTTATAATTAATTTAAATAAAATAACAAATAATTTTCATTTTATTTCAAACCTTTTTCTGCGTTTTTAATACGATTATTAATTTGATGTCCTTTCACAATTTTTGTTTTTTTTTCTAATGTTAAAATATTTTTTTTTAATTCATTTAATTCATTTTCATTTTCTTGAATTATTTGATCTTTTTGATTATTCATTTCAATTAAACTATTTATAATACTATTTAATTTAAATTTTTCTATTTCTTCTGGTGATTTATTTTCATTATTTTCCATATTTTTTTTATAACCAAAATTTTCTACTTCTTCTATTTTAATTTCATCATAAAATTTTTTTGATAATTCAGATTTTACTATTTCTACACTTAACCAAATTAAATCATGTGGAGATTTACAAAATTTTGTAAAAGGTTCTTCAATTCTTTCATTAATCATGTTATTTATTAATTTAATTGCATATAAATTACGATTTTTTTTTTGTTTTATTATATTTGTTGGAAACATTAAATTTTTTACCCAACTTTTTATTTTCATTTGATCTCCATGTGAAAAATTATCCATTCGTAAATCTATTTCATGAAGAAGTCCAATGAATTCTATGTCGTATAAATCTAATTCATTTTCCTTTGATGAAAAATTGCTTTTCATTATTATTATTTTATTATTTGTAAAATATATAATTTATATAAAATTATTAATATTATTAAATAATTATAATAAATATTAATTTATATGAAAAAAATTTGTTTTGTTATTTATTTAAAATTTTATTTACTTTATTTTCTAAAGTTTTTAAGAAATTTTGACTTGATATTTCTTGATTTTTTATTTGTTCATTTATTCTAATATTTTCTAATGTTACAATTTTTTCTTCTTTTTCAAATTTTTCAATATTTTTTTCTAAATTGATATTTTCGTTAATTAATTCTTTTATTTCTAATTTTAATTCTTCAATAATAGAATTCATTTCTAAACAATTTTCAGTGAATAATTTAATTTCTTGTGAATAATTTTTAATTTCATTATTAATATTTTCAATTTCATCTTTTATTTTATTTTCATCATTTTCTTTTAAATCTGAATTATTATTAATAAAAACATTTTTCATACTAATTTGTTTATAAATATTATTTTTTGAAATATTAATTTCATCTATTTTTTTATTTAAATCTTTAATTTCTTTTTTTAAAATATTAATTTGATTTTCTGTTTGTTTATTATATTTTTTAATTTCTTTTAATTCATTAATTTCATTTTGTTTTTTATTACTAATTTTAGAAAAACAATTATTTATAAAATTTATTTTATCTTCTAAACTATTAATATCATTTAATGATAAATAATTTTTATTAGTTTCAAAAGATTTTTGAGAATTTTCATTCATTGGATTTGTATTATTATTCGATTCTTCTTTCATTAAAATATAATAATTATATAATTATATAAATTAAAATTATATTATTATTAAAAAATATAATTATTATTTAAGAGGCAACCCCAAAATTTTTTTATATTTTTTTACAATTTCTTTAACATCACTTTCAGTTAATTTTCCTTTTAATTCTTTTTTTGTTTTTAAATTTTTATATCTTTGAATAAATTCTAAAACTTTTTCATCATTTAATTTATAAAATTTATCCATTTCATTATTTTTTCTATAAAATTCCTCAAAATTTTTATTTATAAATAAATTATTTATTAAATTAAACAAAGGACTTAAAACATTATCAAAATCTTTATAATTATTATTAATTTCTTTAAAATAAGAATCCAAACCTTCTAAATCTATTTTTAAATTATATATAAAATATATATTATAATTTCCAACAATTTCTTTATTAAATAAATATTCAGCATAAAATTTAGGAATAAATTTTACAGCTTCTCTAAAACAATTTTCAATATAATTTTTACTTAAACTTTGTAAATTTATAAACATAACTGATAAATAACTAATAATCGAATCAATAGACTCACTTTGATTTTCTCTTGGTAATTTAGGCATATAATCTTCCCCTTCAATATCAGAAATAACTTTTTCGATTTTAAGTTTTAAATTTTCAAATATAATTTCTTCATAAGATTCACATACATCTTTTAATGATTTTTCATTATATAAAATTATATGACTTTTAATATTACATGTTTTTTTCACATATTCTTCATAATAAACATGACTTTGTAAAATATATCTTATATTATTACATATTGTTGCTAAAACTATAATATTTAATTCTTGGTCTGTTGTAAATAATATAAAAACTTCATTTAATTTTTTTAAAAATTCTGAAACCATTTCTTGAATAATTCCATCATAATCATCATATAAAGGTTTTATAAATTCAAATAATTCATTTACATAATTTTTAAAATTTTCATTTACTTCTATTACAAAATTAGTATATGGTAATTTAAAAGGATATACAACGTTTCGATAATCATCTAAATTACTACTATTTTCTTCTAAAATAATATGATATTGAGTTGATAATTTAACAAAATCATCGAAATTTTGTGCATATAAACCTTCACTATTAATATCATCAATAATCATTCTATTAAACATTGTATTATATTTTGATATTAAAGTTAAATTTAAATTTTGTACTTTTTCTTTTACCATTTCAATTATTATTGAACGCACATCAATTCCTGTTTTTTCTGTAATTCCAATTTGTTCTATGCAATTTAAAAATATAAATATGCATCTTAATAAAGTTATATATTCTGTTGTATTACTAAAAGTATTAAATTCAAAAGAAAGTGAACTTTGAAATTCTTTAATCATATAATTAAAATTATTTTCAAATTTTTTTTTAGAATAAAACATAGGATATAATTCAAAAATACTTACTTGAATTACTATAAATCCTAATAATTCACTAAAAAAATTATCATATAAAATAAGTTGATTTACTTCTTTTCTTTTTAAATTATCTATTTTTACTAAATCATGAATTTGACTTTGTCTAAAACTTCGAAAATAATCTAAAAATTTTGATTCATTATCAACTGTTTTATAAATATTATAAGCCTGTTCTAAGAACTTTAAATCCACATTTGAAACCATATTTATAATATCATATTCTATTTCTTCATTTACATCTGCACTTCCTGCAATACTATTTTTTAATACTGAATTTTTATTCATCATATAATTTAAATTTGATGTATTTCTTATTAATAAAAGACTATCAACAATATTTTTTGTAGTTCTTAATGAACTTTTTTTTATATTTGAATCTCTTTTTGATTGTTCTATTTTTTCAGAATCATTTTTCATTTTTTTATATAATTGTTCACCTATTGTTTTTTGTTCTTTGTTTATTTCAACTAACCATTTTGTTAATTTTTCTTGTAAAATTGTAGTTATTTTATTTTTTATATTATTTATTAATTGTTCGCCTTTAACATAAACAGTTGAATTTATTGGAAATTTTTTTAAAAATTTATCATATGCATTATTCATTAATCTAATACTTAATTCAAATTGTTGTTGTTTTACTGCAATATCAGCTTTATACATATAACCATAAAAAATATAAACAATGTTTAATTTTTCTTTTTCTTTCATTAAATTTTTTAATAATTCTTTTTTTTTAATTCGACCTATAAAATTTATGTTAAAATCTTTTAAAAAATTTTGAATTGATGTTTCTAATTGTAATAAAATTTCGTCTGTGTTTTTTACTAAAACTTTACAATCTTTAATATTATCTATACTTTCTACAAATTCGTAATATTTTGAATTTATGAAATCTTTCATTTTGTTGTTATTTATTTCGTTTTTTGAAGAAAGATATTCAATAAATTGATCGAATCTTCCTTGTTCAATTAAAATTTTTATTATATTTAAAACATTGTCTCTACTTTCTTTAAATTCAACTATAAATGATTCAAAATTTTGATTTTTTTTTGATTCATTTTCTTTATTATTATTAATATTATTATTATTTAAATTTGATTTATTTATTTCATTTGATTTTGTTGAAATAATATTCTCGTTATTTAAATTATTTTCTCTATTTAAATTCATAATAAAAACAATTTTAATTTTATTTATATAATTTTATATTAAAAAAAAAAATAATTAAATAATATATTTAATTTAAAATCAAAATAAAAAAATGAACAATTTAAATTTTTTAAATGAAACAAATGAAAGTGGAACAACTCCTTATATTAGCATATCAAATTCTAAAAGTGATAATTCTCTTCAAATAATAAGTTCTCATATTTCATTTAAAAGCAAAAATAATAATACTGAAAATAAAAATAAAAATTCAAATTTATTTAGCTCGAATAGTATGATTTTTAATAATCAAAATAATATTATTAATTTAACTAATAGTCAAATTTCTTTTGATAATAATTTTTCTCCATTAAATTCAAATAAACAAGAAATTACAAAAAATTCTTTTTTTTATTCACCTTCAACGATTTGTAATTATTATCAACATTCAAATGAAAGTTTAATTTCAAATTCATCTAAAAAAAATTTAATAAATAATATTAATAATATTCGAATTAATCACAATAATAATAATAATAATAATTTTAATTATAATTATCTTAATAATAATAATAATTTTAATAATTTCAATAATTTCAACTATAATAATAATAATAATATAAATAATGATTATATTAATAATAATAATAGAACAAAAATAAAATTAAAAAAAATTAATATTGGAAATTTAAATAAAGATCATTTAAATAATTTAGATATAAATTCACATTCAGATAATAGTGTTATTAGTGATAACATTTCAAGTCGAAGGAAAATTTTAATTGATAAAAAAACTCCAATAAAATATACAAAAAATCAATTTAAATCAACTGAAAAAAATAGATTAAATAAATCAAATAAATGTAAATATAAATCAAAAAGTATTAGTCCTCAAACTAATAAAGATAAAAAAGATATTAATATTTTTTTCTTTTTTAAAATTAGAAAAAATTTGATGGATACGTTTGATAAAATTAAAAATGAATATAATATTGGAAATTCTAGACAATTAACTGAAATTAATTTAAATAATAATAATAATAATAATATTAAAGATTTTACTAAAGAAATTAATATTTTTAAACAAAATTATTGTATTAGTAAAGTCGAAGAAATTTTCTTTAATAATAAAAATAATATTAAAATAAAAAATAAAGAAAATAATATTAAAAAGAAAATAAATTCAGAAAGAAAAAATTTACCTATTAATATAAATTCAACAAATAAAAAATATTATAAACCCAATAACAATAATAAAAAATATAAAAACAATAATTTTTCAAGCAAATATAATTTTTCTTTTGATTTATCAAAAAATATAAAAAAAGAAACTAATAAAATAAAATCTGGTAGAAAAAAAAATAATAGTTTTTCAATAAAAGAAGTAAAAAGTGTTTATATTAATATTTCAAATAATAATAATAATAAAAGTAATAAAAAACCTTCAAATAAAACAAAATCTTATAGTCAAAGAAATTATAATTCAGAAAATAATAATTTTAATAAAATTATTAATAATAATAAAAAATCTCTTTCAAAAAAAAAATTATCAAAAAAAATTTTAAATATAAAAACAGATGATAATGATAATAATAAAAATAATCATAGTAAAAAAAATATTTTTTCTTCTAATAAATCAACTTCAGAAAATAATTCTTCAATTCAATCAAAAAAAATTAATTTTACAGTTAAAAAAAATTTTAAATCTAATTCATTAAAGAAAAATAAAAAATTATCGTTAAATTTAGATGATGATTTAAATAATACAAATCAAAATAAAAATCTTTCTAATACTAAAACAAAATATTCATCAAATTCTAATTCAAATATTAATTCTATTGTTAATACTATTGTAAATTTAAATACAAAAGAAAATAAAGAAAGTAAAGAAAATTCAAATAAAATTAATAATAAAGAAGCTAATAAAGAAATTAATAAAAATATCAAAGATAAAATTAATATTAATTTAAAAAATAATATTAATAAAATTCCTAGCAATAATAAAAATATTAATATAAATAATAATAACAATAATAATAATAATAATAATGATAATAATAAAAATAATAAAAATAATAATAATAATAATAATAATTATAATAATAATAATAATTGTAATAATAATAATTATATTAATAATAATAATAATAATTGTAATAATAATAATAATTGTAATAATAATAATTATATTAATAATAATAAAATTAATGTAAATAATCAAAAAAATAAAAATAATAAATCAAATTTAAATGAAAAAATTAAAACAACTGTAATTAATATTATGGAAGAAAAAAAAGATTTTTCAAGAAATAAAATAAAAAAAGAACCTAAAATTATTTCAAACTTTAGTTCTTATCATAAAATTAAAAAAAATAATTCATATAATGAAAATAATAATAATAATAATAAAAATCAACAAAAAATTAATAGTAATATTATTTTTAATAATCTTAATAATACAAATATTAATAAAATAAATTATAAAATAAATAAAAATAATAATCAAATTCATAAAAACATTAAATTTAATAAAATTGAATTATTACCAGGTGATAATGGAATTAATAATTTTGAAGAAAGTATTTAAATTTATTTATTTATTTTTTTATTTTTATTTAATAATATATATGATATATAAATAAAATATATATAATTAAACAAATATTTGTTTAGATTTTATTTATGAAATTAGTTTGAATTAGTAAAAAATTTATAAAATTTATTTTTCCAAGAAATTTAATTATTATAAAATATTAATTTAATTTAATTTAATTTTATTTAATATTTTAATTATTTATTATTGAATTAAAATAAATATGAATTTATAATTTTATATTTTATCTTTAATTCATATATTTAAATTTTATTTAAATATAAATATTTTTTTATTTGAATTTTTTTATTATATTTAATTTAATATTTTTATCAAATTTTAAATATATTTTTTGTTAAATTTATAATTAAATATGATTTAAGACTTTATTATCTATAAATTTCAAAAAATCTTTTATTTTTTTTGGTTCATCGAATATTGTTTTAAAAATAAAAATAAATAAATAAACTAACAATATAAATATATTTAAAACAGCTAGAAATATATATAATATAAATTTTATTTTAAAAATTAAACTTTGTTTTTTAAACGCTTTTTCATTTTCACTATAATCACCAATTTTATATTTTAATTTATATGATTTAGTTAAAATTAAATATACATTATAAAATAAAAGCAAAAATGTAATTATTATTATATAAGATGTTTTTGTAAAAAAAGATGAAATTAATAATAATATTGAAAATATTAATTCAATTAAAAAATAATTTTCTACTTTTTTAATATTTTTTTCTAATTTTTCAGGTTTTTTTTCAATTTCATCTATTAAAGAAAACTATAATAAAATATTTAAAAAATCTTATTTTTATTTTTACTGATAAAAAACATATTAATATTAATATCAAATTTAATATTAAATGAATTAAATGTTCTTTTATCATAATAAAAATATTTATTTTATATTTTATAATTAAATAATATAAAACATAATTTAATATATTCTTATTTAATAATAGAAATATATAAAAAATATTATTAAATTTTTATTGTTTAGAAAATAAAAATAATATTAAATAAAATAAAAATCAAATAAAAAATTAATTGTTTAAAATATGAAAAATGTAAAAAATAAAATTAACGGGTTAATAATTTATAATAATAAATCATATAAATTAGAACTTCCTTTATTTTATAATGAATTTATTTCATATTGTATAAATCAATTAAAAATTGATGTTATTATGAAATCTATAAATTTCAATTATAAAAATAATTTAGTTCTTATTAATAATTCAAAAGATTATGAAAAAATGATTAATTTATTATTTTCAAATAATATAAAAGAAATTAATATTTTAATTAAAAATAAAAATAATTTTGAAGATAATTTGGAAATTCAAAAAAGAAAGAGTTCAAAATTAAATGAATCTTTTTATGATTTATTTAATAATTATAATGAAAAATATCTAATTTTTTTTTTATCAAGGATAACTAAATATATTAAATATTTAATTTTAAAAAAATTAAAAACTAATATAAATCAAAATCATGAAAATAAATTTTCTTCAATAGATGAAATTTTATCATCTCAAATTCAAATTTTTAATAAAGGAATAAATAAAATAAAAGAAATAGAAAAAAATAAAATAATTCAATCAAAAAATGAAATTTTTAAATCTCATATTTTAAATAGTCAAATAAATAATAATGAATCAATAATTTATTGTTCAACTGTTCATAATGATATTAAATGTGAAAATTGTTTAATTAATCCTATTGTTGGAGCAAGATTTAAATGTAGTATATGTGAAAATTATAATTTATGTGTCAATTGTGAAGAAAAAAATTCTTATTTACATTTTCATAATCATAATAATTTTATTTTAATAAGAGAAGAATTAAGAAATAAAAACGATAGAAATTATTATAGTTATAAATGTTTAAATAATAATTTAGAATTTAATTTTAATTTAAATGAAGACAAAAATGAATATGTAATAAAAAATATAATAATTAAAAATGATTATAATTTACCATGGTTAGGATATAATGAAACTCAATTAAAATGTAATAGAATGAAAAGTACAATTTTTTGTGAAAATATTTATTTACCTCCTTTATCAAATAATCAATCTTCATCAGTTAATATTATATTTAAAAATATAAAAGATATGCCAAAAGGAAATTATATTTCAATTCTAAATTTTTTTGTAAATAAAAAAATTTATGGAAGACCTTTAATTCTTAATATAAATTTAATTTAATTAATTTAAATTTATTATTAATTATTAAATGGAAATTAAAACATTTTATTTATTATTTTATAATCTTTTTATGTTTTTAGGATGGTTGTGTTATTTTTTAATATTCTTATCAAATTATTTACAAACAAATAAAATAAATAAAATATATAATTATTCTCATTTTTATCTTGAAATTGTACAATATGGTTCAATATTAGAAATAATTCATTCAATATTAAAATTAACTCCATCGCCTATTTTTTCAACTTTTATTCAAATTTTTTCTCGAGTTGGAATAGTTTATTTCCTTCAAAATTTTAAATATTCTCGTTCAATAGGATATATATTATTATCTTTTGCATGGAGTATAACTGAAATAATTAGATATCCTTATTATTTATTAAATATATTAAAAAAAGAATATAAAAAAGACGATTTAATACCTTATTGGCTTACGTGGTGTAGATATAGTTTTTTTATTGTTTTATATCCTTTAGGTGTTGCTGGGGAAATTATAACTGTTTATTTTAGTAAAAAAAATCTTAAAAAAATTAAATTTTTTGGTGTTAAAGTTGATAATTTAGTTTATTTAATTTATATTATTTATGTTCCTGGAATATTATTTTTGTATAGTTATATGTTAAAACAAAGAAAAAAAAATTTGTTTATGAAAAAAGAAAAAAAAGAATAATTGATATTTATTTAAATATTATATTTATATGTTTTTTTATAATTTTAAAATTAAAATATATTTTTAATAATTATAAATTTTAAAATTAATATTCAAAAATTATTATTAAATAATTTTTTTTGATAATAATAATTTCAAATATTATTTTATTTTTAAGTTCTTTTTATTTTAATTTTTATTTTTTAAATTATTAAATTAATAAAAAATAATCATATTAATTAATATTTTTTTAAATTATATTAAATTTTACAAAATATGAAAAGATTTTTGGTAATTTGTCTTTTATTTTTTTCTATTAATTCAAATTTATTATTAAAAAATAAAAATGATGAAGAAACTTTTCCTGAACCAATTCAGATTGATAATGAAGATTCTGAAGAAATAAATGTAAATCCTCCATATAATCCTTCCAATGAAAGTAAAGAACCACAAGAAGATAAAGATAATGATGAAAATTCAAATGAATATCCAGAACCAATTGTTGTAGATGATAATGATTCAGAATCAGACAATCCAATTATAAATCCTCCATTTGAAAGTGAAGCAGAAGAAGATAAAGATGATTATATTAATTTTACTGAAAAATATGCATCAATTACATTTTAAAATAAATATTATTTTAATATATTATTAGAATCAAATAATACAATTGAATAAATATATTATTTATATAAAATTAAAATTATATTTTATTTAATGATTAATATTATATTTGTTTTATTTAAAATTAAATTATAATTAAATTTTGTTTTTAAAAATAAAAAATTTTTAATTTTCTTTTAAAAACTATTTTTAAATATGATTAAAATTTTATAAAATATTATTAAAAAATATTATTATAAATACTTATTTTATATTATTTGAATTTAATTTTTCATTAATATATTTTAAATATCATAATATTTAATTAAAAAAATATTAAAATTTTTCTTTTTATATAAACAAAATTTTTATAAATAATCATTTATTTAAATCAATTTTATTATACAAACTAATAATTAATAATATTATTTATAAATTAAATTAAATAAAAATAATGAATGTTAAATGCAATAGCTTAAAAGTTATATTAAATAAAGTAGAAAAAATTTTGAAATTAGTTTCACCTGATTTATATAATTTAAAATTAGATATAAAAAAATTATTTAATTTAACTGATGAACACATGAAAAATATAATTTTATTTGCTAAACCAGTTAATATAAAAGGAACTTCAATAGAAATAAAATTAGAAAGTGATAAAGATTATAATGTTTTTGTATTAGATCAACAAAATTTTGCAGATTATATTATTATAAGATGTGAATTAAAAGGATATATAGAAAGTGATAAAGAAATTATTGAAAAATTAAAATCTAAAATTTTATATTTAGAAAATGAAAATCAAAATATAAAAGACTTAAATAAAAATTTAAAAATCAATGAAAATAATCATTTATCAAACTTAAAAGAAAAGGAAAATTATATTAATTCATTAAATAAAAAATTAGAAGAAAAGGAAAATAATATTAAATCATTAAAAAAAAAATTAGAAGAAAAGGAAAATAATATTAAATCATTAAAAAAAAAATTAGAAGATAAAGAGCAAATAAATTCAAACTTAATAAAGAAAAATTTTTCATATAAAAATCTATTAAAAAATTTTTTAAAATTAGCTTATTTAAATAATTTTAAAATAAATTTTCATATTGATTCTTCCATATATCAAAGTATAAGTTCTAGTGTTTTTAATATTAATAATATTTATTTTAATAATAATAAATTCAATTATGAATTTATTGAAAATGATTCCTCATTAGAAATAAAAAAGGAAGAAATTAAAAATAAAAAAATTTTTGATTTTTATTTTAAAATTAAAAATCAAGGAGCAGAATTTCCAGTAGATACATTATTAAAATGTATTCCAAATGATAATTATATATATTTTTTTCATTTAAAAATTACTGATGGTGTTTGGTCTTATAAAGATGAAAATTTAGGAATAATTTATGTTTTTCCAGTTAAAATTTTATTTAAAAATTATAATAAATTTAATAATGTAAATGAATTATCTTGTTATTTATTAAGTGATCGTTATGGAAAAATTGGAAATAAAATTGGAAAAATGAAAATTATAGTTAGTGATTTTTAATAATTTAAATTTTATAAAATTTAAAAAAAATAATTTTATTTATTTATTAATTATTATTAATATTTTTTAATAATCAATTATAAAAAATTTTGGGGATTGGGGATTGGGGATTGGGGATTGGGGATTGGGCCCAATCCC
>JAEEGK010021158.1_pt1 | contig 13769 bp, 10 predicted proteins | sample 8958771 | NCBI WGS metagenome assembly JAEEGK01 (sample SAMN16246547, study PRJNA631951) | gut metagenome | biome: gut microbiome; feature: rumen; material: SC-attached | host: Bos | place: Iran: Karaj | collected 2018-10 | reverse complement strand
GTCGAGCGTTCCCCCTCCTTTGTCATCTCGACCAAGCGCAGCGCGTGGAGAGATCTCATGAGATGTCTCGACTCCGCTCGACATGACAGAGGGGTGGTTGTCGAGATGACAAGCGTTATACCGCTCATTATACCTCTTCCTCAACACCTCCAGCCAACCGCATACTCGCTTCAAGTTGGCGATAGCCTCATGGCTAGGAATGTTATATACTTCGGGATGACTATTACTCTTTGTCATCTCTCCGAGAGTGAAGTGAGGCGATAAGTGAGAGCCATCGAGCTTGTTCGAATGGCCGAGCGTAGCCTCACTCGGCGAAGCCAAGTGCTCGGAGAGTTTTGCGTTACTGTTTAGTTGTACTATTGGTTCCATAATGTTTACTGTTTAATCTTTAATGTTTAATGTTTAATGTACCTCTCTTTTCTTTTTGTTTACGTTAATTGGGGTACTATTAGGGAATGCGATGCTGTAAGCAGCATCAAGTTCTGAGAGTATTACGTGGCGCAAACCGATACCAAGTTCGGTGGCTACGATGGCGCGCAGCAGTTCGCGGTGCTTGCGGGGATAGAGCGAGGGCGGCGGCAACTGGTCGTTGCCACACACCTGTTCATCGCCCACCACCGTACGGCTGCACACCTGCCAGATAAACTCGTCAGTAGCTCGCACGCCAAACCACGCCTTCAGCACATTGCGGATGCAGAAACGCTTGCAGTGCCCTGCCAGCAAGCGCCTTGTGCGCTCCAGCATACGCCAGAGCAACACAAAGCATTCTTTATCATTCTGTATTTCCATTTTCTTAATGACTAATGACTATTTTGACTACCCCTTTGTCATCTCGACTAAGCGTAGCGCGTGGAGAGATCTCATGTAGGAGATCTCTCGACTACGCTCGAGATGACAAGGAGGGTGGGCTCGAGATGACATCCGGGGGGAAAAGTATTAACCATTTAAAACATTAAACATTATGAGTAAGAAGGAAACTATCAAGTTTGTAGTTCAGCTCATCGCATCGATTGCATCGGCGATACTGACGGCACTGGGCGCCACATCGTGCGTTGGCGCGTAAAACAGAAACAGAGGCTTGCAAGTTGATGCAAGCCTCTGATGGTATTAAGATCGTGCCGAGGGTTTAGAATGGAATCTTGTAACCCAGTGTCAGCATGATTACGCTATTCTTGTTGCTCGTGTCGGTGTACTCCTTCTTGCCAATCTTAGAAAGACCGAAGTTATAGCGAGCATCAATCACAAAATCGCTGAACTCGTAAGAGATGCCTACAGGAATAGAGAAATCAACCTTGTTGTAGAATTCCTTCAAATCAGCACCGTCTGATTTAGCCTTGGTCATGAATCCTGCCTGCACACCTGCCTTGATAGCAAAGCCGGGAGCTACATAATAGTTGGCCAGTACTGGTACATTGATATACTCTAACTTAAGGTCAGGCATACCGTTCTTACCCTTGGCCCCCTGCATGGTGTAGAGAGCACCTGCTGTAATACCGAACTTCTCTGAACACATATAGCCAAACTCAGCACCTGCCACGAGGCCGAACTTCATCTTACCGTCTGCCTTAGTTACATTAGTCAGAGTTCCACCGACCATGGGCTTCAAGAATGCTTGACCTGCCTCCTGGGCGCTAACTGTTACTGCTGCAAGCATCATGGCTGCAATCATCATTAGTTTTTTCATAATCGTAATGTTTTAAATTAATAATGTTGTTAATAGTGATTGTTTTATGTTATAACTTTCGCCGGCAAATTTAAGATTTATTTTGATACGATAAAACTTTTTTGTAGTTAAATAAGGTTAATCACTAAAAAATCCTAAGATTTATATACAATTTCGTGATTTGAATCAATAATATCGATGTTTTTCGACAGTTTTCACGAAAACTAGAATGGTAATTTGAGTTTTTGTCGTATCTTTGCAGTGTTATTCAAAGTAACTAGGAAATATAACATCGTTATTAATATAGCCTTTTGAAATTGCAGTGGCTGCGTCTGTGAAGATGCGGCCACTGCTGATTTTATGCGGATGGACAAGAACAATCAAGGAAGCTTGTTCTTGTCGCGCAGCTTACATGGGAAGTATATCGACACGGTGGTACCCTTGCCTGGAGTGGAGTCGAGCGACATCTCGCCACTCATACCATCGACAATGGCCTTGCAGATACTGAGGCCCAGACCAGAGCTCTGGCGGAACAGATTGAGCGACTCGTTGTCATTGAGCACACTGGCGGCAATGTTCTGGCTCTCGGGCGACAAGCCCGTGCCGGTATCGGTGACGGTGACACGCAGGCCCTGGCGCTCGTGCTCGTAGTTGATGGTGATGGTGCCCTCGGTGGTGTGGCGCACGGCTCCCTGCAACAGGTGCTTCATGAGCTGATACATCAGGGTGGTATCGAGTGTGCCCTTGCAGTGGGGCGACAGTCTGCTACGCACTACTACCGACACGCCGTCGGCAGCATCGCGCTGAGCCTCGCGACGGTATGACTGCATGAGCTCGGCCAGATTGACCTCGATGAGTGTGAAGGTCATCACATTGCTCTCGATATTTGACAACTCGATGAGCTGCGAGATGAAGTACATGAGCTGATTGCCATCCTTGTTGATCTGAGTGAAGGCATCGCTAATCTGCTGGGGCTTCATATCCTCGACACCTATGGAGAGCGCCTCGTCGCAGGTGTTGATGATGGAGTGCAGCGGATTGCGCAGTGCATGGCTGACGTTGGCCAGAAACACAGTCTTGATGTGCTCTGAACGGCGCGCACGCACCACCTCGTAGCGCAGCAACCTGATGTAATATCTACGCATCAGGAAGAAACACACGGCCACAACAATAAGTATAAGGGCCCAAATAGCCAGATACCAATAGATTATCATTACATTATAATTTTAAGTTCCGAGCGCAAAGATAGCAAAAAATTGTGAAACTTGCGGGTATTTAACATACGTTAAGTGCCTACAGAGATAATATCTTGCTACACACGGCCAGCGCAGAGGCCACGGTGGGCACATCGCTGATGACCACTGAGTGCTTGCCCTTGCCCTCGCGGAACGAGCACTGGCGGGGATACATCGACACGTACTGCAGTATGCGGCCGAAGGCTTCGCTCTGGAAGTAAGGGCTGTCATCGCGCGACACAAAGTAGAAGTACATCTTCTGCTGCTTGAGCATAATCTTCTCGATGCCCAGTTGCTTGCCGGCCACGCGCAGGGGTACTACCAGTATGAGTTCCTCGCTGACATCGGGGATAGGACCGAAGCGGTCTATCAGGCGCTTGCGGTAGGCATCGAGCTGCATCTCGAGTTGGGTGCTGCCAGCCAGATTGTCGAGCTCGCGATAGAGCAGCATGCGCTCTGAGTCGCTGGGCACATACTGGTCGGGGAAGTACATCTCGATATCGCTGTCGAGTGCGCAATCGTCGACCCAGGCGATATTGCTTGTATCACAAGCCTGACCAGATTTCCTAGCCTTCTTTTCGGCTGATTCTGCCGAAGCAAGGAATTCGGGGTCTTCATTCTTAAGTTCCGACATGGCCTGATTAAGAATCTTCTGATATGTCTCGTATCCCAGGTCGGCGATGAAACCGCTCTGTTCGGAGCCAAGCAGATTGCCGGCGCCACGGATATCGAGGTCCTGCATGGCGATGTTGATGCCCGAGCCCAGGTCGGAGAAGTTTTCGAGAGCCTCAAGTCGGCGGCGACTCTCGGGATTGAGTGCCGAGAGTGGCGGTGCCAACAGGTAGCAGAAGGCCTTGCGATTGCCACGGCCCACGCGACCACGCATCTGGTGCAGGTCGCTCAGTCCGAAGTTGTGGGCGCCATTGATGATGATGGTGTTGGCATTGGGTATGTCGATACCGTTCTCGACGATGGTGGTGGATAGCAGCACGTCGTAGTCGTAATTAGAAAAATCGAGGATGATTTTTTCCAGTTGTTCGGGTTTCATCTGTCCGTGGCCGATAGCGATACGGGCATCGGGCACGTACTTCTGTATGATCTCAGCGATATGAGGCAGGTCGGAAATACGATTGTTGACAAAGTACACCTGACCGTTGCGGCTCATCTCGAAGTTTACTGCCTCGGAAATAATCTCGGGCGAAAAAGTGTGCACCTCAGTCTGTATGGGATAGCGGTTGGGCGGCGGCGTCTGGATTACGCTCAGGTCGCGCGCACCCACCAGCGAGAACTGTAGTGTGCGGGGGATAGGCGTGGCACTCATGGTGAGAGTGTCGACCGAGGTCTTCATCTGGCGCAGTTTCTCTTTGGTAGACACACCGAACTTCTGCTCCTCGTCGATGATGAGCAGGCCCAGGTCCTTGAACTTTACCGACTTGCTGATGAGTCGGTGGGTGCCGATGATGATATCTATCTTGCCCTCGGCCAGATCCTTAAGCATGGCGGTGGTATCCTTAGTAGAGCGTGCACGTGTGAGATAGTCGACACGCACGGGCATATCCTTCATACGATTGCTGAACGTGCGGAAGTGCTGATAGGCCAGCACAGTGGTGGGCACAAGCACTGCCACCTGTTTGCCATCTACAGCGGCCTTGAAAGCGGCACGCACGGCCACCTCGGTCTTACCGAATCCCACATCGCCACACACCAGTCGGTCCATGGGGCGCGCACGCTCCATATCGGCCTTGACATCCTGCGTGGCCTTAAGCTGGTCGGGGGTGTCCTCGTAGAGGAACGATGCCTCGAGTTCGTGCTGCAGATATGAGTCGTGACTGAAGGCAAAGCCCTTCTCCTTGCGACGCTTGGCGTAGAGTTTTATCAGGTCGCGGGCTATCTCCTTGATGTGTGCCTTGGTGCGCTCCTTGAGCTTCTCCCACTGGCCTGTGCCCAGAGTTGACAGGCGCGGGCCCTCGCTACCATCCTGCGACTTGTACTTAGACACCTTGTAGAGCGAGTGGATGCTCACGTAGATGGCATCGCCGTGCTGATAAGTAATCTTTATCATCTCCTGATAGCCATCGCCCTGCGGCATGCGTACCAGTCCGCCAAACTTACCCACACCGTGGTCGACGTGTACCACAAAGTCGCCTATTTCAAACTGCTGTATCTCCTTGAGTGTCAGAGCCATTTTGCCGCTGCGGGCCTTGTCGCTCTTAAGGTTGTACTTGTGGAATCGGTCGAATATCTGGTGGTCGGTAAAGAAGCAGGCCTTAAGGTCGTCGTCGATAAATCCCTCGTGCAGGGTCTTGTCGACTGGGGTGAAACGTATGGCCGCATGTTCGCCCTCGCTCTCGGCTCGCTGGGCAAAGATGTCCTTGAGTCGCTCGTTCTGCTTGGGGCTGTCGGCCAGAATATACAGCTGATAGCCACGCTGCAGATAACCATCAAACGCCTGGAACAGCATATCGAAGTTCTTGTGGAACAGGGGTTGGATGGTGACGTTGAAGCGGATGACGCTGCAATCGGGCACAGATGGACGATGGCCGAACTCTATGCGGCGGAACGTGGCAGCAAGTGTGCTGAACTGCGGTCCGGTGACCAGTGGCAGTCCCTCCTGATAAACCTGATTGATGGCATCGCACACGTAGGGATAGTCGCGAGTCACCAGCACGGTATCGGCGGGCAGCAACGATAGGAACGGCTCCTGAGCAGCATCGCTGGCCTCGAGTTCGGGCACTATCTCTACCCTATCGCGGGCATCGAGCGAGAGCTGATCCTCGACCTGGAAGGTGCGTACAGAATCGACCTCGTCGCCAAAGAAATCGACACGATATGGATATTCGCAACTGTAAGAATAGACATCGAGAATGGAGCCGCGCAGAGCAAACTGACCGGGCTCGTAGACGTAGTCGACCTCGTGGAATCCTAAGTCGCGCAACTGGTGCACGATGTCGGCCACAGCCACCTCCTGCCCGCGCTCTATTAATAATGTACGCGCGGAGAGTGTCTGCTTGGGCACAACCATCTCGGCCAGTGCCTCGGGATAGGTCACGATGTATAATTGAGAATTGACAATTGAGAATTGAGAGAGTTGAGTCATCACCTCGGTGCGGAGTATCTGCGAGGCGGGATCGAGCTGGCCGTACTTGATGGCACGGCGATAGCTGCTGGGGAAGAACAGCACACGGCGCTGACCCAACAACTGGGTAAGGTCGTGATAGAAATAGCCTGCCTCCTCGGCATCCTGCAGAATAAAAAGCAACGGTGATGAACACTTGGCAGCCACACTGCCGAACAGCATTGGGGCGCTGGAACCCAACAAACCATCAAGGAAAATCCTGCGAACCTGGGAATTTCCTATCTCGTGAGCCAAAGCCGACACCTGCGGCAACTTGGCGTAGACCTTCTCTAATTCTTCTATCTTCATCGTGTTTCGACCGCAAAATTACGAAGATTTTGCCACGAATTGCACGAATTAAAGCGAAATAATAAAAAAAATAGTGAAATTCGCGTAATTCGTGCCTAAAAAGATGTAATTTTGCACCGTTTTTTACAACATCGGTCACAACTTATAATAAAGATTAGCATAGAAAAATGATTAGCAAGCAAGCGCTTATAAAAACAGTTTCGCCGTATATCGTAGTATATCTGGTGCTGCTCATGGTGGTGCTCGGACTGCTGTATGAGTATCCGAAGCCAGAGCTGCACATGATGCTGAACACTCATCACACCAGCATACAAGACACATTCTTCAGGTACTACACCCAGCTGGCAGAGTGGCCACTGTATGTGCTGGCGCTGATACCGCTGCTGTACAAAAAGAAGATGATGACCTTATACTACGCCTTGAGCGAGGGTACAGCTGCCATCGTGGTAACGATACTTAAGCACTTGTTTCATGCCGACCGCCCTATCGTGGTGTTCGAGAATTATCCCGATATCGCTCTGCCACTGGTAGAGGGTGTGAGGATGCATCATAGCAACTCGTTCCCATCGGGCCACACATCTACGTTCTTCGTGTTTGCCACATGCTGCGTGATAATACTGGCATATAGATATCTACGTGATGCCAAACAACATGAGCAGAAATCCAGGCTGATGTTCTACACATCGATACTGGCACTGCTGGCGCTGGCTACTCTGGGCGGTTACTCGCGCATATATCTGTCGCAGCATTTCCTGTCGGACGTATGTGTGGGCAGCATCATCGGAATTATCGCACCTTTCCTGGTATTCTTTCTGTTACAAAACAAACTGGTAAAATGACATCATTGATTAGCAAGATAAAAAAGGTACTTAAGCGACCAATGCCGCTTATAGTGTTCTCGAGCATCATCAGTATCGGTACACTGGTGGCATACAACATACCATTCTTCCAGTACGTAATCGACAACAGCAACGAGAGTGCAATCGGCCTGGTATGGCTGGTAGTATCGCTGGTGATCATCATGCTGGCGGCTAACTTCATGATGACTTATCTCACCATGTTCTGCCTGAGGATAGTGGGACGAATACTGCTGGCAATACTGTCGATAATAAATGCCCTGTCGCTATATTTCATTCTGACCTACAATATTATCATCGACGAAAACGTGATAAGAAACGTGTTCAACACCCGATACTCTGAGGCTTCAGGTTTCTTCAGTTGGTCGCTATGGATATTCCTGTTTGTGTTTGGTGTACTGCCCGCAATTTACTGCTTGATACAGCCAGTAAAAATGGGCAAGGCCAAGAAGATGGGCAAGCTATGTGGCAGTTCGCTGGGAGTGATTCTGGTATTCGCACTGATGAACTACAACCAGGTGCTGTTTGTAAGTCAGCACGACACCGAACTGGGAGCGCTGCTACAGCCATGGTCGTACATTGTGAACACCATCCGTGTAATCAGTATAAGTCAGGACAAGCAGGCCGAGGAGATAAAGCTGCCCGACGGCAAGATTACTGACGATGACAAGGCTGTGGTGGTGCTGGTAATCGGCGAGTCGGCCCGCAAGGCCAACTTCCAGCTATACGGCTACAAGCGCGACACCAATCCACTGCTGTCGAAGGTGAAGGATCTGAAGGTGTTCGAAACCCAGTCGTGTGCCACCTATACCACAGCTGGCACTAAGGCCATACTTGAACCGAAAGAGAGCGGCGACCTATACGAGATACTGCCCAACTACGCATTCCGCACAGGTGCCGACGTAGCATGGCGCACATTCAACTGGGGCGAGCCACCAGTACACATCGATGAATATCTGACACAACCAGAACTGGCCAAGATATATCCGAATGTGGATGCCAGATACGACGAACTGCTGTTTACCGGGCTGCGTGAGCGCATAGAGAAGAGCCCGAAAAACAAGGTGCTGATAGTGCTGCACACCACCACTAGTCACGGTCCGCAGTATGCCAGCAAATATCCCAAGAAGTTTGAGGTGTATAAGCCTGTGGCCAAGAATGTGGAGGAGGGCGAGAAAAATGTGGGCATGCTGGTAAATGCCTACGACAACACCATACGCTATACCGACTATCTGCTGAACGGTCTGATTAGCACCCTGCGCAGCATGACTGACAGAAAGACTGCGATGATATTCATATCAGACCACGGCGAATCGCTGGGCGAGGGAAAGATGTTTATGCACGGTCTGCCAAAGAAGTTGGCGCCAAAAGAGCAGTACGAGATACCGTTCCTGGTATGGACTTCGGAGGGCTACAGAGAGTACAGAACCGACCTGCCTGCAGTGCTGGAGCAGCACTACGTATTCCACTCAGTGCTGAACCTGCTGTCGATCCAGTCGCCTGCATACAATGAGAAATTTGATATCTTTAAGCCTGCGACAAGCAGCACGGAAACAAAATAAATCACAAATTATTTTGTATTTCGCTCAATTTGAATTATCTTTGAACTATGTTCTAAGATAGGCTGCATTTCGGAAATACAAAGAAAAACTCGTTTTTCTTTGGTATTTCGCTCAATTTGCACTATCTTTGCACCGTTTTATAAATAAAAAGTATGCATCAGAGTGATAGTATAGTAATTATACCTACCTATAACGAGAAGGAGAATATCGAGAAGATTATACGTGCGATATTCGCCCTCGAGAAATGTTTCCACATACTGGTAATCGACGACGGATCGCCCGACGGCACTGCCGCTATCGTGCGCGGACTGATATCTACCGAGTTCGGAAGCCGACTGCACATAATAGAACGTAGCGGCAAACTGGGACTGGGTACCGCATATATCACCGGATTTAAGTGGGCACTGGAGCGCGACTACGAGTATATATTCGAGATGGATGCCGACTTCAGTCACGACCCCAACGACCTGCCACGACTGTACGCAGCCTGTCACGACGAGGGTTACGACGTGGCCATCGGCAGCCGTTACGTATCAGGAGTAAACGTGGTGAACTGGCCTATCGGACGCGTGCTGATGAGCTACTTTGCATCTAAATACGTACGTATGGTAACGGGATTCAAGGTACACGACACCACTGCCGGATTTAAGTGCTACAAGCGCCGCGTGCTGAAGACCATCGAACTGGACAAGATCCGTTTCAAGGGATACGCGTTCCAGATTGAGATGAAGTACACCGCATATAAGATAGGATTTAAGATTAAGGAGGTGAGCGTGATATTCGTGAACCGTCGCGAAGGCGTAAGCAAGATGAGTGGCGGCATATTCGGCGAGGCTTTCTTCGGTGTGATGAAGCTGCGCTGGGACGGACTGACACGCAAGTATCCGAAAATTATTAAAGATTAAACATTAAACATTGGACTTTGCCAATTAACCAATATGCTGAAACTGTTATATAGAATCTACCAATTTATTATATGTCTGCCAGGAATAGTGCTGATGACCATCATCACTGCACTCGAGGTGGGCATTGGCACTACACTGGGTAACGGACACTTCTGGGGATACTGGCCCGGACACATGTGGGGAAAGATTATCCTGAAGATGTTTCTAATACCCGTAAAGGTTGAAGGACGCGAGAATCTGGAGAAAGACCAGAGCTACGTGTTTGTGGCCAACCATCAGGGATCGTTCGACATATTCCTTATCTACGGACACCTGGGCCGCAACTTCAAGTGGATGATGAAGCAGCAGCTCCGCAAGGTGCCATTCCTGGGATATGCCTGCGCAAAGAGTCACCAGATATTTGTAGACAAGCGCGGTCCCAGCAAGATACGTAAGACCTACGAGGATGCTCGCGAGATACTGAAGGAGGGATACAGCGTAACGGTATTCCCCGAGGGTGCACGTTCGTTTACAGGCCACATGGCACACTTCCGCAAGGGTGCGTTTGCACTGGCCGACGAGTTGCAGTTGCCTGTAGTACCGCTGACCATCAACGGTTCGTTCGACATTCTGCCACGCATGAAGGGATTCAACTTTGTGAACTGGCACCCGATGACACTCACCATCCATCAGCCCATCTACCCCGTAGGCCAGGGTCCTGAGAACGTAGACGCCACACTGCGCCAGGCTTACGACTCGGTGATGTCGTCGCTCGCTCCCGAATATCAAGGAATGGTAGAAAACCCTGACCAATGATAGCACGCGCACCATACCTGTTTCTGCTACTGGCCATTCTGCCCGATGTGTACTTTGACCTGCACTACTGGCGTCATCGCTTTTCGATGACACGTCGCATAGTGTACTGGATTCCCACAGCGATACTCGTAGGACTGACGCTGAAACTTACCTATGAGCCGGAGTTTATCCCCGACAACACCACCCTACTCTACACCTACCTGCTGATGATAGGCCTGATAGCTGTGCCTAAGTGGGCTTACATGTTGTGCTCTATCATCGGACTAGCGGCAAGCAAACTGGTGCGACTGATTCGCGGCAAGCACCGCAGAAAGAAAGCCAAGAACTACGGCAATCTGGTGGGCGCAGTAGCTACGGTGCTGATATGGTATGTGGTGCTGTATGGTGCGTTTATCGGTTTCCAGAAACTGGAGATAAACCACCAGACCTACTCATCGCCCGAACTGCCCAAGGAGTTCGACGGATATAAGATAGTATTGTTTTCTGACGCCCACGTGGGCACGATGAAAGGCGACAGACAATGGATGCTAAAACGCGCCGTTGACGCAATGAACCAAGAGGATGCCGACCTGATAGTATTTGCCGGCGACCTGCAGAACGTTAAGCCAAAGGACATATACGAGCACACAGAACTACTGAGCTCGCTCCGCGCCAAGGATGGTGTGTACAGCATACTGGGCAATCACGACTACGACAAGTATATGCACCCGATAGCCGAGCGCAGAGTGCAGTATAGCAAGGAGACCATTGCTCTGGAGAAGCGTATGGGTTGGAATCTGCTACTGAATGAGCATCGCACAATACGCAGAGGTAACAGCGAGATTGTGATTGCCGGAGTAGAAGATAACTGTAGCAACAAAGGCTATCCTGAGCGCATCGACATAAAGAAGGCACTGAAGGACACAAAGGGGTTTGTGCTGATGCTGGCACACGACCCAGGTGTGTGGCGCGGAACAGTCATCCCCGACGGACGTTCGCAACTGACACTGAGCGGACACACGCACAACATGCAGTTTTCGCTGTTCGGATGGAGCCCCATGTCGGTACTTGGCCGAGAGATTAACGGATGGTACAAAGAGGGCAACCAGTCGCTCTTTGTAACAGCAGGCTTAGGTGGTCTCATCCCCTGGCGATTCGGCGCCACAGGCGAGATCGTAGTTCTAACATTAAAGATTAAAGATTAAACATTTAACCACTTGCGTAGCACTTCGGCAGGCACACCACGTCGGCGAGCATAGTCTTGTAGCTGGTCCTCGCCTATCTTACCAATCGAGAAATAACGGGCTTTAGGATTTGATATCATCATGCCAGAAACGCTGGCGTGTGGCTTCATCGCACCACTCTCGGTGAGTCGGATGCCAATCTGCTTCATATCCAGAATATCATCAAGCAGGAAATTCAGACTGGTATCAGGCAGCGAGGGATAGCCCACTGCCGGACGTATGCCCTGAAAGCGCTCTATCAGCATATCGGGGATAGACAAGTCCTCATCCTTGGCATATCCCCATATCTCCTTACGCACCTGTTCGTGCAGTCGCTCAGCCGCAGCCTCAGCCAGTCGGTCGGCAAGCAGTTGGGTTAGCATCTTCTGATACACATCATCGTCGAAATCGGTCTCAAGTCCGATATCGACTGTTGTGGCAAAAATACCTATCTTTGATGCTTTCGGAGAAATAAAATCGGCCAAACAGAGATAAGGTGGATTGCCCTGTTGCTGGCGCAGACATGGTATGCTGGCCACACGCACAGGATGCTTAACGCCACAATCCAGACACATCTGAGAGCGGAATATCACAATATCGTCGTCCTCGCTACGTGCATCGAAGAGTTCGAACACCGCATGAACCTGGTACTTATCCTCAAGCTCTTCTAACTTGGCAAGAGCCTCACGCTGCATGCGCAGCTTCTCTGCCTCATCCTTTACCTGCCAGGCATAGAAGTAGTAAACCCAGTTGATATAGGGCACAAGTTGGGATATGCGGTAAGTGAATTTCATCTAAAGGCTACGGGTTGACCAATATAGCTGGTATCTACGGTGCCGTTCTGATACACGGTATGACCATTGCAGATGGTGCGCTCAACACGCCACAGATACATGTGGTTCTCCATCGGACTCCATCCGCACTTGCTCTTAATCATATCCTTGGTGACAGTCCATCCGCAATTAGGACGAACAAGCACGATATCAGCCTGATAGCCCTCACGCAGATAGCCGCGATTGCGCACGCCAAACAAATCGGCAGGATTGTGGCACATCAGCTCAACCAGTCGTTCGAGCGTGAGCACACCCTGATCTACCAGCTCTAACATAGTTACCAGCGAGAACTGTATCATCGGCATACCGCTGGCAGCCTTAGCGCATCCACCCTCCTTCTGCGCCAACAGATGCGGTGCATGGTCGGTACCTATCACAGCTATTCGTCCATCGGCCACAGCCTGGCGCAGTGCATCGCGATCAGTCTGCGACTTGATGGCAGGATTGCATTTTATGCGAGTGCCCAGCGATGTGTAGTCGCGATCGCAGAAGTAGAGATGCGAGGGCGTAACCTCGGCAGTAATGCCATCAGCAAGCAGTTCTAACTCTTTAGCGGTAGTAAGGTGAGCAATATGCAAGCGGGCATGATGCTTAGTGGCCAGTTCTACAGCCAGTTTAGTGCTCTGGTAGCAAGCCTCTGTGCTGCGTATCTCGGGGTGATGGCTCACCTTTGGGTCGTCGCCATACTTCAGCTTAGCCTCAGCCATATTGCGATTGATGATATCGGTATCCTCGCAATGAACCATAATAGGCATCTGTGCTGTAGAGAAAATCTTCTCGAGCGCCTCGCGACGATCAACCAGCATATTGCCGGTAGAACTGCCCATAAAGAGCTTGATGCCAGGTATGCGGTGAGGATCGAGCTTAGAGAAAAGCTCTACATTATCATTAGTTGCTCCAAAGAAGAAGCTGTAGTTTACGTGACTTTTCTGTGCAGCAATCTTAAACTTATCTTCGAGTGCCTCGAGTGTGGTAGTCTGAGGCACTGTGTTAGGCATATCAAAATAGGTAGTGATGCCACCAGCTGCGGCAGCACTGCTCTCGCTGTCGATATCAGCCTTCTCAGTGAGTCCAGGCTCACGGAAGTGCACATGATCATCTATCAGACCAGGTAAAACAAAACATCCCGAAGCATCGATGACGTCGTCAAAAGATGCGTTCGGGACGGTGTCTCCTTCTACAATCTTAGTTATCTTAGAATCTTCGACGATGACAGTACCGTCGAATATGTTGTTCTCATTAACGATCGTTCCGTGTTGAATCAGGAGTTTCATTGGCTGGAGCTGTTGTGGC
>JAEEGK010021157.1_pt1 | contig 13770 bp, 8 predicted proteins | sample 8958771 | NCBI WGS metagenome assembly JAEEGK01 (sample SAMN16246547, study PRJNA631951) | gut metagenome | biome: gut microbiome; feature: rumen; material: SC-attached | host: Bos | place: Iran: Karaj | collected 2018-10 | reverse complement strand
AAGGATGGCTGCCAAAGTGGCTGCCTTTACTATGTTGCAGTATTTCAATCTTCTCAATCATAAGCCTATAGGGCAAGTTAAGTATGCTTTATTTTAATTCATCCAACAGGTATAGTGACCATATAATAGTTGCCAGACCGATGAAAGGTCTGGCAACTATATTGTTGGCATGTTAATGGTTTATTGGCAAACTACAGGCAGTCTCTTCAATCCTCTTAGATCATCCTTCGTGGCTTCGATGATGCTGACAGCAAAACCACCACCTGCCATTGCTGTGAGTTTCAATGCAGACTTAGCCGTGACAACACCTTTCTTAATAATATAGGCGTGAGGATTGTCTTTGTAATTGGCATCCTTGGCGTCAGCATACACCGTGGCAATGTATTTTTTACCCGGATCGAGGAAATTGAACTTGATTGTCGAGACATGTCCGTGCTCGCTGGCAGTACAGCCCACGAACCAGTTGTTGGTGCCTTTGGCCTTTCGGGCTGCCACAATATAGCGACCAGGTTCCGCCTCCAAGTATTTGGAATCGTCCCAATCCACAGCCACATCCTTGATGAACTGGAAGGCATCCATATGCTTCTCATAATTTTCTATCATGTCTGCAGCCATCTGCAACGGGCTGTACATTGTGACATAAAGTGCCAGTTGACGGGCCAAGGTAGAGTTCACATGGTTGGGATTGTTGGGATTGTTCTTGCTCATGTCCATCTCAAAGATGCCAGGAGTGTAGTCCATCGGACCTCCTTGAAGTCGAGTGAATGGAAGTATGGTGGTATGGAACGGTTTGCTACCATTGGTGGCTTCATACTCCGTACCTCTTGCTGCCTCGTTGCCTATCATGTTCGGCCAGGTGCGGCACAGACCGGTGGGTCTGACGGCTTCATGTGCATTCACCATGATATGATGCTTGGCGGCCTCCTTGATGCAGTAGAGATAGTGGTTGTTCATCCACTGGCCATAGTGGTATTCTCCACGGGGGATGATGTTGCCCACATAACCGCTCTTCACGGATGTATAACCATATTCGTTCATCAACTGATAGGCCGCCTCCAGATGCCGTTCATAATTGCGGGTGGAGGCAGACGTCTCATGGTGCATCATCAGACGCACATTCTTGGAATGAGCGTAGCCGTTCAAACCTTTTAAATCGAAGTCAGGATATGGGGTCTGGAAATCGAACACGTAATCCTTTGACATGCCAAACCAGTCTTCCCATCCGACATTCCATCCCTCAACCAGCACCTGGTCAAAACCATGCTTGGCGGCAAAGTCGATATACCGACGAACATTTTCGTTGTTGGCTGCATGCAATCCATGTGGCTTGGTCGTGGCATAGTCAAGATTATCAAGTTGGATGGATGGCAAGTCATAGGTGTATGACCATTGGTGCTTTCCATTGATCATTTCCCACCAAACACCGACATATTTCACGGGCTTGATCCAACTGGTGTCTTCTATCTTACATGGTTCATTCAGATTGAGAATGAGATTGGAGGCAAGGATATCGCGTGCATCATCACTCACCATGATGGTTCGCCAGGGTGATACGCAAGGAGCCTGGAGGTGCCCTTTATTGCCTTGGGCATCGGGTGTGAGCCATGATTCGAAAACCATGTTCTTGTCATCAAGATTGAGATGCATGCAAGAATAATCAATTAGAGCAGCCTCATGTATGTTGATATAAAGCCCATCGTTTGTCTTCATCTGGAGCGAGGTTTGTACACCCGTCTCAGAGAATGGTGTCTGAGAGGCGTTGGGCGTAATGGCCTCTTTCATGTGGCTGCGGATTTCAGAAAGACGGGTTTCCATATAGTCATATTCCTGGGTATCGTAATCACCGGGAATCCACCAAGCGATATGGTCACCAGTCATGGCAAACTGCGTATGTTCTTCTTTAACGACGAAGTAAACAAGTTTTTGCTGTACGGGGAACTCATATCTCAGGCCAATGCCCTCGTCGTATACTCGGAAACGGATGTTCATCAATCTCTCGGACTTCGGTTGAGACATTTTCACCAACAGTTCGTTATAATGATTGCGGATATCTCGTGTCTCACCCCAAACGGGTTGCCACGTCTCGTCGAAAGTGGATGTCTCGGTGGCCGTTACCTGAAAACCATCCATCAGGTTTTCCTGTCCAGCCAATTCCAGTCCGAGCATGCTGGGGTTGACCACTTGCTTTCCTTTATATAAAAGTTGGTAGGAAGGGCGCCCGCCATCAGCGAGCGAGAATTGCAAGTTGACATTGCCATTAGGAGAACTGACCGCCTGGGCTGAAGCAACAAGGGGGAGAATGGTCATACAGACCGCCATCAGTTGTTCTTTTATAGTCTTTGTCATAATTGTTATTGTTAGGAGCTTATTTACTTAATTTTACTATCTTGCAACCATGTGCTGGCAAAGTGACGGAGAGGCTGCTGGCTGTGCCCTCATCCACATGGAGCCAAAGGTCGCGTACTTTTAGCGAGCCGCTGATGCCGAGTTGTGCAAAGTCAACCGACACGGAAGTGTCGCTGTCGCCACGGTTGAACAATCCCACAACATAGTCGCCATTCGACATGGTGCCATACCATATTTCGTTGCCTTTTTCACCGAGTTTGTCGTTCAGGGGCTTGCCTACAAAACCATCCTGCCGCAACTGGAGCAGTTCGCTGTTGGTGTAGAATTTCAAGTTGTTGCCGATGGTGGAAGGCTGATCGGCTACAGCCACGGGTCCACCGGCCATGAGCTGCAGGGATACTGCAGTCTGTCGCTCAGCGTCAGTCTTGTATTTGTTGAGCCGTAGGAAATCACCATCGAGGATCACCTTGTCGCGCCCGCTGATATGCGACCAGTAGAGGAAGCCGTCGAACTGATTCATGCAGTTGGGCCATGAGGCATACGACTTGCCTTTGTCATGGGCAGAGGTATGACGCCAACCTCCATCACCGGTGTCGGCCACGACACGTACCATATTACCATATTGTGCTTCCACCTCAGCATCGTTGAAGAGATGTGGCATCACCAGCGAAGTAAAGATTCCATATTTCTTGGCGGCCTGGGCGATGTAGGCCAAAGCCCGTGCATAGGCCTCGCGTCCATACCCTCGCCCCACGGTGCCAGCCCCACGGTCCTTTCCGTCTTCGTACCATGACAGGAAGTCCATGCGGATGAATTCCACGCCCAACTCTTTGTAGTGACGGAAGAAGCCATCAATATACTCTTGTGCTCCCTTTTGTTCACTCACGACCCAACTGAACCATTGGTCCTGAGCCGTTGGATTCGTCACTTTCGTGCTCCCATTGTAGAGCAACTGTCCGAAGGTGCAGTCTGTGCCCTCTACTTTGGTGTCCAGCGGACCATGAATCCATAACGGATTGTCATACACACCAAGGCGCAGTCCACGTGCCTTGCATTTGGCTACAAGGTCCGTCAACGCCATGGAACCATAGTGAGTCATATACCCAGAGGCGTCTTTTGCCTGCATGGAGATGAAGCCATCGGTGCACACCATATCGTAGCCGTAAGGTTTCAGGTTGGTAGCCACCCAATCGATGACCTCATCCCACTGAGCTTCGGTAAAGTCCATGTCATTGCCGCTGACACCGGCTTTCTCCTGTTCGTAGGCATATTCATAGATACTCCAGTATAGAGGGGCCTTTGTGTCCTTGTGGATTCCTTCCACTACAGGCAGTTCGGGCAATACATACTTGGGCGGATAACGCATTTCTATATCATCGCTGCAGGCGCTCAGCATTGCTGCCACCAAATATACAGTCAAAAACATCATCTTTTTCATGTCTTTTTGTGTTATGGTTTTTTATTTGATTTTCTTGGCATTGAGGGTCCAATGCTCCAAATCGAAGGTCAGACGATAGTCTCCAGCCTCCTCCACCTTCCACTTGTCATCGGGATTGGCGGTGAAGACGAAGTCGGGATTTTCCACGCCATCGCCGTCTATGCGGCAGTTGGCGAATAGGGGACGGATGAAGGGAACATCCCAACTGCCTGTCTGCAAGCAGGCTTTCAGTTCACCTTGTGTGAGTGTTCCTTCATAGACATAGACATACTGCGATTCTTTGGTGAGTTGGGTGGGCGAGTCAATGCTCCATCCATTAGGAGTGGCATCTCCCACAATATAGACCACATTTGCCTCGAGAGGATCTTTCCCGGTGGTGCCGCCTCCAAGTGCTTCTACGCTGATGGTCCAGTGTTCGAGGTCGAAGGTCAGACGATACTCTCCTGCTTCCACCACCTGCCACTTATCATCGGGATTGGTGGTGAAGACGAAGTCGGTATTCTCCACGCCATTCTTACTGATTTTGCAACCGCCAAAGGTTGGACGGATGAACGGAACGCCCCAGTCTCCTGTCGAGAGACAAGCCTTCAGCTCGCCTGCGACGAGTGTCCCTTCATACCGGAAGACGTATTTCGACACTTTGGTGAGCAGGGTGGGCTCGTCGATGCTCCAGCCATTGGGGGTGGCATCACCTACGATATACACGGCTTCCGCCTCAATGGGTTCTTTGTCGGATGAGGGTATCTCACCGAGATACTCTGCCCGGATTGTCCAATGCTCCAAGTCGAAGGTCAGGCGATACTGTCCGGCGTCCTCCACTTTCCATTTATCATCGGGATTGGTGGTGAAGACGAAGTCGGCACTCTCAACACCATTCTTGCTAATCTTGCAGCCACCGAATGTGGGACGGATGAAAGGCACTCCCCAGTCTCCTGTCGAAAGACATGCTTTCAATTCACCTGCTAAGAGATTGCCTTCGTATTGGAAGACGTATTGCGACATTTTTTCAAGTTGTGTCGGGGCGTCAATATTCCATCCATTTGGCGTTGCGTCGCCCACGATGAAGAGAGTCTCTGCCTCAATAGGCTCAATGACTGGTGCGTCAAGTTCGCCAAGATACTCTGTCGACATCGTCCAATGGCGCAAGTCGAAGGTAAGCTTGTATTTTCCTGCATCAGCAATGCGCCATTTGTCATCGGGATCTCCGGCATGCATGGCGAATTTTGTATTCGAGATGGCAGTCTTTGTGATTTCGGTACCATTCACGATAGGGCGGATAAAAGGCGCGTCCCAACTTCCCGTGGTCAGACAGAGTTTCATCTCGCCTTTGTAAAGAGGTCCCTCCCATGTGAATATGAGGGCGTCGTCGGTAGAGGCAGAGAGTGGGGTGGGATTACCGATGTCCCAGCCGTTGGGTGTGGCATCACCCACCATATAGAGAGAGTTTGTTTTAATAGGTAGTTCGCCCTCTATGATGTTCAGGTCTTTCTCTCCCTCACATCCCGTTAGTGCCAATGCCAGCATCATACTGGCAAGAGCGTGGAATATATGTCTAATTTTCATATTATTTCGTTTTTCGGTTGATGGTTGTCAATTGTTATAGCCAGGATTTTGCACCAAAGAAGGATTGGCATTCAGGATAGGACGCATGATGGGGAAAATCTTCGTATGGTCGTCTGCATCGGGTGTCTTGTCCCACCATGAACCGCTGTTATACTTACCGAAACGTATCAAGTCGACTCGGCGGCGGCTCTCGGCGAAGAACTCTCGGCCCCATTCGTCGAGCATTTCCTGCATGTCGAGGTTGGCAGTGCCTTCTGGAGCATAGAGCACGGTGGAAAGGTCTACATCAGCGTAGTTACGTCGACGCACCATATTGAGCAACCTTCCGGCTTCGGCTTTCTTGCCCGACCGCAGTTTGCACTCTGCCAGGGAGTAGATGATTTCTGGCAGACGGATTTCCGTATAGTCGCTCTCCATCTGATGGGCATCCTCATCGCTGTAGAAAGGATATTTGGCGAAATGCCATCCCGAATTGTGATCGCCGTCACGCAACGTGCTGCTTGTGGCAGTGAGCCATCGGTCTGGGGCGAGTCCCTGGAACTTGCCCACTGCGTCGCGGATGTAGAGGTCGTAGGGTACTTCGGGTGCCTGTACCCGTTTCGTTTCTCCACTCTCGTCCTTGTATTCCAGATAGCCGAAGAGGAACATTCCCTCGCGGCGGCTGTTGCCAAGGTTGCGGTAGAGCTTCAAGCGCACGTCTCCGTCATACTTGCGGAACCGCTCGATGGGCATGCCCAACTCATAGTTGTAACGGTCGCCGTTGGGAGCGAAACTGGGCGAGGCAGCATACTTGGTGTTGTGGTCGCCGGCCTTGCACTTGGAGTCACCGAAATAATAGCGGGCACGTGCAGGTGTGGTCCACCAATAGGTGTCACCCTGATAGTGCCAATAGCTGTAGCCTGGGGCACCGGGAAATCCGAAAATCACCTCGTCACATTCATCATTGTTCCAGTCGAAGGCGGCATCCCAACGGGAAGCAACTTGGTATTGACCATATTTGCCGTCAATGATGCCTTGTGCCACCTGCTCGCAATCATTGTATCTTTCCTGTCCAATATAGACATTGGCATTCAGGTAGAGGCGCACGAGCAGGGCAGCGGCACCAGCCTTGGTCCACTGGCCTTGCAATGGGGCATTGCTTCCAAGTTCTGCTTTTTCGGTGAGCAGCGGAATGCACTCTTTCAACTCATTCTCGATGAATTCAAAGATGGTATTCGGAGCCACCTGCGTTTCTGTGTTTTTCGACACATCGCTGTAACTGACGGCAAGGGGTACATTGCGGAATTCATCTAGCAGACGAAGGTAGAACCATGACCGCAGCACACGGCATTGTGCTTTCAGATTGTCAAACTCGACATCTGTAAAGCCGAAACTCGAAGCAGTGAGTCTCTGCAAATCCTCAATGACATAGTTGCACTGCATGATGCCCTGGAAGCAACCGTTCCATTCGGTTTGGGCGTCACCGCCATCCTCAACGTTCCAATCGTGGTAATGGAGGCGACGCCATTTCCCGCCATCGTCCCACCAACCGTCGCGTGTCGGAGTGATGAGTTGGTCGGCGGTGAGTTCATTGAGTACGTGGCGGCTCTGAATACTCCAGAAAGCATGCTCAAAAGGGCGGAAAGTGGCTCTCACCACATCATTCTTTGTGTTGTAGTAGTTTTGTGTGCCCACTTGGTCGTAGAGTGTCTCGTCCAAGTCGGTACAACTGGCCAAGGTCAGGAGGCAGAGTGCCACCATGGCAATATGATGGTATGTTTTCATTGTCTTCATTTTCTTCGTTTTCTTCATTGTCTTCAGTTGTTTACTCATAACTATCAACGATTAGAAGTCCACTTGCAGACCGACGATAAACTGTCGGGTTGATGGGAAATAAGTACGGGAACCCTGTGCTCCAGGTGTCAGACCGTTCACTTGATAAGTAGAGGGGTCGACGCCGCTGAACTTGGTCAGTGTAAGAAGGTTCTTCCCGGTGGCATAAACACGCACACGGTCGAGGAAACGCCAGTCCTTGGGTTGGAAAGTGTAACCGAGCGTCACCATGTCAAGTTTCAGATAGTCTCCACGCTCAAGGAAATAGTCACAGACCACGGGATTGGCAGTAGATGCAATGTCGAAGTTCTTGGCATAGGCTTTCTGCAGGCGATTGCCCGTGAAGTTGCGGGTTCCGTAATAGAAATCGTGGATGTTGAAAATGTCATAGAAGAAAGCGCCACGGAAGAACAATGAGAGGTCGAAGTTGCGGTAACGGAAATTATGGCTTGATGAGAGGGTGAACTTCGGCATGCCGTTGCCCACCACACGCCGGTCTTCATCACCTGCCTGTGAGGCCCTGATGATGTCACCTTCCTTGTCATAGACCAGCCATTCTCCATCGGTGGTGTGTCCGGCGTATTCCCACATGTAGAAGTTGCCGAGCGACTCACCTTTCTGGATGCGCTGCAGGTTGTAGAATGGATAAGGGTCTTCTGTTCCGCTCACGTCGTAAAAGTCTTGTCCCACGTATTCGGAATTGCTGAAATCCACAAACTCGTTGCGCATCGTCGTTCCGACAATGTTGAAATCATATCCGAAAGTTTTCGTGTTGATGACATTGAAATTCAGGTCGAACTCAAAACCGGTGTTCTTCATCGTTCCCACATTGACAAAGGTTTCGTCGAAGAGATATGGAGGGACAGACACCTTGTAATTGCCGAGTAGGTCTTGCTGACGGCGGCTGAAATAGTTGATGGAGCCGTAAACACGGTTGTTGAACAGCGAGAAATCAAGTCCAATGTTCCAGTTCTTGCCTTTCTCCCATTTCAAGTCAGGGTTCACATTCTTTGAAGGCCCCCATACCTGGAAATACCGGCCGTTGTAGAAGTAATAACCAAAACCAGTCATCGTATTCAGTGAAAGGTAACTGCCGAAGTCTTGATTGCCGGTGACACCATAGTCGGCTCGTAGTTTCAAGTCGTTAATCCAGTTGATGCCTTTCATGAATTTCTCAGAAGAAATACGCCATCCAGCCGACACGGCAGGGAAATTACCCCATTTGTTGTCGGCACCGAATTTTGAAGAACCTTCGTGGCGCAGCGATGCGGTCAGCAGGTATCGACCGTCATAGTCGTAGCTCACACGGCCGAAGAATGCGATGAGTTTGGCGTCGTTCTTGTAACTGCCCATCAGCACCTCGCCTTCCTCCTTGGCATACTCACCCGAACCCATGTTGTCGGCGCCAAGACCATCGTTAGGGAAGTCTTTGTTCTCAGTGTTGAATCCTGAGTAGCGGGAATACTGATAAGAATAGCCTGCCATACCCTTGATGTTGTGATGTCCGAAACTACCCATGTAGTTGGTGAGCCACTCCACCACATACTGGCTCTCTTTGCCATAGGAACGACTGGCTTCGCCGTCACGTCCGTTGTTGATGGCAATCGTACTTGTAGATGGCCGGAACCAACTGTTGTCGTTGCTATACTGGTGGTCGGCAAACATCACCTGTGTGGTGAGGTTCTGATTTTCCATCTCTCCATTGCCGAAAAGTGGCAAGATATTGAGTTTAACCGTTCCGTCCCAGTCGAGCAACTTGGTATCTGCATGGTCTTTTTCCAATTTCTGGCGCTCCACAGGATTTGAACCCACCACTTGCCCCATGAAGTTGTAGTATCTGACAGGATTCTCAGGATCCATCAACGGTGTGGTGGGATTGGCTTCTATGGCGTCTTTGAATACACTCCAGTCGGCATTGTCGCGAGAAATGACACGTGGGGCGATATTGGCGGTGATGGTGAAGAGACCATTCTTAGTTGTATGCATGACAGAGGCACGAGCACCGTATTCCTCGCGGTTCGAGCGCAGGTCGATGCCGTGAGCCTTGCGATAGTCGGCACTCACACGGTAGTTGCTCTTGGCATTTCCTCCACTGAGCGTCAGTGTATGCTGCATGGTGGCACCTGTGCGGGTGGTCTCATCAAGCCAATTGATGTTGCCACCAAGATCTACGCCAGTATCGCCCCAACCTAACCTGACATCGCGATATTGCTGAGCATCCATCATTTTCAGTTCCTTGTTAATAAAATCCCAAGATAACTGGCCGGAGTAAGAGGTGTGGGTTTGTCCATCCTTGCTGCCTTTCTTGGTGGTCACGACGATGACACCATTGGAACCCCGTGTGCCATAGATGGCTGAAGCGGCTCCGTCCTTGAGAACATCGAACGAAGCAATGTCATTGGGGTTAATGTTGGTCAGATTGCCACCAGGCACACCATCGATGACAATGAGCGGTCCGAGACCTGCAGAACGTGACGACACACCACGAATCTGGATGCTTGCCTGGTTGTTGGGGTCTCCACTGCCCGTATTGGTGATGGATACACCGGCCACTTTGCCTTGTATCATCATGGATGGATCAAGTGAACTGACAGTAAGGAAGTCCTTCTCGCCCACATGGGCTATGGCCGATGTAAGTTCCTTCTTGTCCATGGTACCATAACCCACGACAACCACTTCGTTGAGGGCTTGGCTGTCATCTTCCATTACGATAGAGAATTCTGTCTTCCCATTCACGGCTATTTCCTGGGTGGCATAGCCAATATAAGAAATGGTAAGCGTAGCGTTCGAGGGAACGGTTAAAGTAAAATTGCCATCTACATCTGTAACGGCTCCATTGTTAGTTCCCTTTTGCATGACTGTTGCACCGATGACTGTTTCGCCTGTTGGGTCTTTCACGACACCCTGCACTTTGATTTCCTGTGCAAGAAGGCTCAACGGCATCAGCAGCATCAGCATGCTTAGCATCAAGTTTTTTTTGATAGATTGTTTGTAGTTAATCATACATTTGTTGGTTTTGGGTAATGAATGAAAATCTGTTGCAAATGTAAACTATAATTTGATGACTTGAACATCTTAGTAAAGGAATAGTAAAAAACATAAAATCACATATTCGTATATTTTATTGACATTCTGCGGATTACAATAAGTTAGAAAAATAGAATAGTAAAGTTTGCTGTTGCTGATTATTTTTACTATCTTTGCATCAAATTTTGTGCTATGAATAGATTTTGGGTTTTCTTCGTGTTTGTTGTCGTATCAGTGGAGTCATTCGCTGACAATATCCAGTTGTTGAATGAACTTGACTCGACCTTAGAGCAAAGAGAGGGATATATCAAGGCTAAAGAGGATAGGATTGTTTATCTAAAAAGGAGCATCAACTCAGAACACGACCATGACATTGTCCTTAAAACGTTAGACGCACTCTATGATGAATACCATGTATTTAAGCTTGACTCTGCCATGGTATATGCAAAGAAGGGGCTGGCCTTGGCCAAGAAACAGAATAACGATTATTTCACTACGCTGTTTACGATTCACATGGCTGAGATTCTCACTTTTGGCGGGCTGTACAGCGAAGCGGTTGACCAACTGGGCAGCATGCAAGACTCCAAGATAGAACAGAGACTTCTATTCAAGTATTATTACACCTATTTTTCTGTTTATTCCTATTGGAGTGATTACAGCAGTGACCCTGTATTCTCACCATTATATCGGCAGAAAGCCAACGATTATTTGAAACAAGCCATGCAGTTTGCCGATGATAAAGACCCTTTGCATAAATTCTATCAAGGTGAGCAGAATGTATATGTAGAGCCCGACCGCAAGAAAGCGAGGGAGTATTATCTCAACATTATAAATACCACAAACAAGGACTCGCGCATTTATGCCATGGCATCATTTGCCTTGGCTGGCAATTATAGGATGAGTGGGGATGAGGAAAAATATGAGGAATACCTAATCAGGGCTGCTCTGAGTGATCTGCAATCCTGTACGATGGAGAACCTTGCCTTGCAGACATTGGCCGTGAAATTGTTTGAGAAAGGTGAAGACTATTTGGAACGTGCGGAGCGATACATAAGTATCTCCATGGAGGATGCCAAATTTTACAATAACCGCTTGCGGATTCTGGAAATATCCAGAAACCTTCCTCAAATCATGAATGCCTATCAGGCACGCATGGAGACGAAAAACCACAATCTGAGAAACTCTGTCATCATCATATCCCTATTGCTTTTAGGCTTGCTATTTACCGCATATTTCATCTATCTGCAAAATAGGAAACTGGCTTTGCGAAGACAGGAATTGGCAGAAAGCAACCTCCAATTATCATATCTCAACGAACAACTGGCTGAGAGCAACCAGCATCAAGTCTGTTTGAATGAGCAATTGAAAGGATTGAATCTAAAATTGCTGGACACCAACAAGCGTCGTGAGAGCCTTGCCTCTATTTTTATTGACTTGTGTGCCAAATACATCGACAAGATGGGCAAATACCAGACATTGGTCAAACGTAAGATTAAGGCCAATCAAGTACAGGATTTATTGCAGAACATTTCGTCAACACGCATTTCCGAGGAAGACGCCAACACATTTCTCCATCGTTTCGACAAGGCATTTTTGGAACTATATCCCACATTTGTGGAAGAGTTCAACGCTTTGCTAAAGGAAGACGAGCGTGTCAAGCAGAAATCGCCTCATACGCTGACCACAGAACTGCGCACATTTGCCTTGATTCGATTAGGAGTAAAAAATACTTCAGACATATCGGGGCTTCTGTTCCTCTCCAACCAGACCATCTACAATTGTCGGTCGGTCACCAAATCAAAGGCGATCAATAAAGATAGATTTGAAGAGGATGTAGTCAACCTTTGTAAGGTGATACAACCGACGAATGGAGCGAAGATGCTTGACTGATGATTTACAGGCTTAGAGACCTGCATCCTTTCATAATTACAAAGTGGCCAGAACGGATTCGCAAATGTCTGCCAGCAGATTGGGGTATTTTTGCAATTGGTTCAGCCACGTCAGGATGATTGATGTTTGAGTAAGACTGTGATGTTTGTGGCCAGATAAAACAGTTTTCTTATTATCATTCGAATCTACCACTACTTATCACCATCAATTTTTGGAAGAAGATAGAGGCTGATGAGTTCCTTCTTTTTTTCTTCTGTCATGCTTGCCAGACCTGTCATTGCAATGGCATCATACTCTTGTGTCCCCTTGCGAATAATGTACTTCATATTTCTTCCATCGATTGTTGCAAGCAGAAGGTAATTTCCTTTGTACTGCAGTTCGATGTGGAAATCTGTAACAGTATGTCCTTCAACTTGTATGGCAGATGATTGGGTTCCTTCCTCCAATATCATGCTAGCCGTATCTTCAAGCAGCAGTATGGCGTACCGCCTGTCTCTTACACCAAACTCACTTCCAAATCCTCACCAATCGATCAGTCTTGAAATTTCAGGCATTGCTTTTTATTGGTGAATGTCCCGTATGCCGTTTGAAAAATGTGCCGAAATGGCTCTGGTTGACGAAGCCAAGCCTGTCACTGATTTCCTTGATGGTGAGACAGGGATTCTGGAGCAACAGTACCGCCTCTTGTATGACTGTCTCAGCAATCAGGGTCCTGGCTGATTTGCCACTCACTTCCCTGCAAACCGCACTTAGGTATTTAGGCGAAATGCTCATTTGTGAGGCCCACCAGGCAACAGGGCGATTTTTCACAGACACTTTTTCCAAGAGGTTGGTAAACCTGTTGAATATGATTTGAGCCGAGGTGGCGTTGCTCAAAGCAATATTCTTTTTCTCTGCGTACAATTCTTTTTCCGGGTGAGTGTCCGAATTTGAAATGTAACTTTCAATACGGAGCATTGTCTCTATCGACAACACATACAATAGTTTCTTGAGGATGGCTGGCCGTTGCGGATAGTTTTTGTCCGAGCATTTCATTATCAGGAACTCGTAGTTTTCCACCACATGAAGGCGGTCCTCTAACGAAAGATGGAATAGCGAATTGGAGACAAGTTCCTGCCTTATCTTCCAGCTGATCTTGATGGATTGCGAGAAATTTCGGTTGAATTCCGTTGATACACATAAGGCTATCATGCCGAAGTCATTCTCTGGAATTATCTCAGCTTTTGAGTTATCCATGTTGTGAATCAGAATATCTCCTTTCGTTACAATTATGGTTTCTTCTTTTCCCATCCATTGGGCATTGCCCTGAGTTACATACAATGCCACTGTGCAACGGGATGAAAGTTGTGCTACAGCCTTACCGAGACTTTCTGCATCTCTTGCAATCAATGCCTGTTTCTCTATGATAGGTGTGAGACCTATGGTTTCTTGTGTATGATATGTTTTCATGCCTCTTGTTCCAATTCGATGGAACAAAGATAAGCATTATCTGCAATAAACGGATAAATATTTGTTCTAAATTGCCACTATTTTTGGCAAATAGGCAATATAGAACAATGTCTGAGTGTTATGTTTCAACTCGTTGCTTGCCAAAGTCGTATTTTTGCATCAAAATTGCGACGAGAAGTCGTATAAGTAATTGTTCTTTGAAACTAATGAACCTCTTGTTCCGTCCAGAGTAGCCTACCGATAGT
>JAEEGK010021155.1_pt1 | contig 13771 bp, 9 predicted proteins | sample 8958771 | NCBI WGS metagenome assembly JAEEGK01 (sample SAMN16246547, study PRJNA631951) | gut metagenome | biome: gut microbiome; feature: rumen; material: SC-attached | host: Bos | place: Iran: Karaj | collected 2018-10 | reverse complement strand
GACCTTGGTATCCTATGTACACATTCTCACAGACTATGACTACAGCAACACCCGGTGGTACAGCAAGCAACCTTATGGATGAATGCAAGCATGAGTACCTTCCTAAGGTAGTTATGGCAGATAACTTCGACTCCGCATGGGCTGAGTACATGGAAGCTTACAAGAAGTGCAAACCTGAAGACTTCCTTTCAGAGATGCAGACTGAGTTGGAGCGCAGAATTGCAGAGGCAGCTAAGTATACTAACTAAGTAAAACTAAGATTATAGCGGGCTTTCTTGGTATTCACAAAAGAATGCCCGCTATATTTATCTAATTTGGGGAAATTGAAGAAAACGAGGAGTGGTTATATGGCTCAGCAGAATAAAAAAACTCTTTTGGGCATGCCGAAAGATGAATTTATCAAACAAGTAAAAAGACAGTGGGTACTTATCGTATGGTCATTATTCTTTTTTGCATACGGTATCCTTTTCTGTTATGCACCTTTGGTAGGCTGGCTTATGGGATTCCAGCAGTATAAGCCAAAGGATGGAATCTTACATTCAAAATGGATCGGACTTGCCAAATTTCAGGCTCTTTTTTCCGATGCAACATATATCAGAGTAATCAGAAACACTCTTGCAATGGGGGTTATCAATCTTGTAGCTACAACTATAATGGCAATTTTATTTGCTATTTTATTAAATGAGATTAAGGGAATGCGCAAGAAAAAGGTTGTTCAGACAATCTCTTATCTGCCTCACTTCCTTTCATGGATCATTGTTACAGGTATTCTTCACGATGCTCTTTCGGGAGCAGGTATTGTTAATGAGCTTCTTACTAAATTTCATTTGGTTTCCCAGCCCATTAACTTCTTTGCACATGAAAAGTATTTCTGGCCTATCGTAGCCTTCGCAAATGTTTGGAAGGAAACAGGTTGGAATGCAATTATATATTTGTCAGCGATAACAGCTATCGATCCTGCTTTGTATGAAGCAGCAGCTATCGACGGCGCGGGAAGATGGGATAAGATCAGATATGTTACCATCCCCGGAATTAAGTCAACAATCATTATTCTTCTTATCATGAATGTTGGTAACGTCCTTAATGCAGGATTTGAGATTCAGTATCTGCTTGGTAACGGACTTGTACAGAAGGTATCCCAGACAATCGATATCTATGTTCTTAAATGGGGTATCAGCCAGATGGATTACTCACTTGGAACGGCTGCGGGTATATTTAAGAGTGCAGTCAGTATCGTTCTGATCTTGATATGTAATGAAGTCGCCAAGCGTCACGGCGAAGAAAGACTGTTCTAAGGGGGAAGCGCGATGAGTAATACAGTAAACAAGAAAAGAAAGCTGTCAAAAGCTGACATTGCTTTCTATACATTTAACTCAATATTCATGACAGTGTTTGTAATAGTTACACTTTACCCTGTTCTGAATACACTTGCTATTTCGTTTAACGATGGTCTTGACGCACTTAGAGGAGGTATTTACCTTCTTCCTAGAAAATTTAGTGTCAAGAACTACATCACAGTATTTAAGAAGGATGACCTTCTTGTAGGTGCATATGTTTCGGTTGCAAGAACTGTTGTAGGAACGGCTCTTTCACTTATTGCATGTGCGATACTTGCTTTCATAGTAAGCCGTAAGAATTTCCTTTTTGCAAAGCCGCTTTCATTGTTCTGGGTTATAACAATGTATGTAAACGGTGGAATGATTCCTATTTTCCTATTGTACAAAGGACTTCACCTTACAAACACATTCTGGGTATATGTTATCCCCGGAATGGTATCCGCATTCAATATGCTCGTTATAAGAACATATATGAACGGAATACCTAACAGTTTTGAGGAATCGGCGCAGCTGGACGGTGCGGGATATACGACTATATTCCTTAATATTATTTCACCGCTCTGTAAGCCTGTTTATGCTACAGTAGCTCTTTTCGTTGCTGTATATCAGTGGAACTCATGGTTTGACGTTATGCTTTACAACAGAATGAGTGATAAGCTTACAACTCTTCAGTACGAGCTTATGAAACTCCTTGCTTCTGTAACAAGCCAGAGTACATCGGCTCAGTCGATGAAGAACTCGACAAGCTCCATTACACCTACATCAATACGTGCAGCTGCATCTATAGTTACGATGCTTCCTATCATCTGTATCTATCCTTTCTTGCAGCAGTACTTTGTAAGCGGACTTACACTTGGTGGTGTAAAAGAATAATACGAAAATATTATAAATTTTTTATATGCCTCGGGAAATATAAAGCCCGGGGCATTATTTTTTTATCGTTTTTTCATCCCGCACCTTGCCCTGTCTGTAATATAATATTGATACAAAATTAAAACTAAAGTCTTGGGAAAATGGACCGATAAATAAAAAGTAAAAGTAATTGAAAGCCGTAGTTCTGTTTATATCATTATGGAGGGTCGCCTATTGACATCTAGAGATATAAGCCTGATTGCAAAGAGAAAGGTGCGGAATGCAACTTTTGACTTAAAACGACTTTTAAAGATCAGCTGGAGAAGAGTAGTTAGATTTTTGATCTCCTTGCTGCAGGTTTACTTGTGCTTTTTGGTTATCGAAACCGGAAATGTCACTCTGTTTAAAGGAGTGCTGCCCGTTTCTTTTATTAGCGGTGCATTTTTCCTTAATTTCTCAATTATTTTTCTTTTTATAGCAATAATTTATCTGATTGTGGGAAGTGATTACCTTTGCGGAATTGTTTCCATTACTGTTTCCTCTCTTATTGCAATAGTAAATCATTATGTTGTTTTGCTTCATGGAATGCCTCTCTCTTTTCAGGAATTGCAAAACTTTGGAACCGCACTCAATGTTATCCGGGGAATGACGATCACACCCGATGCCACATTCTTTAAGATAATGGGACTGTTCTTTTTCGGATTGTTCTTATCGATGGGGCTGTATGTTCTTAATGTAGGTAATTCTTCAAAATGGGGCGATACCCTTTGGAAGAGACTTATATTTGCGATTGTTGCCTTTGGCGTGTTTGATATGGTGATCCTTTCGCCGGCTTCAAAAAAGCCTGAAAGCATATTGGCATGGTCGTGGCGTGAGGTCTATCCGACATACGGATTTGCACTTTGCAGTCTTGAGTCGTTCCAGAACCTGCATAACGTTGTGGAAAGGCCCGACGGTTATGAAGTTGCCGATATTCCTACACTTAATATTTCAACCTGGTATACGGATGAGCGTCCCGACATAATAATGATCCTGAATGAGACATTCTATGATTTTAATGTTGTGACACAGCTTGAAACCGATACGGAATTTCTTCCTTACATTTCAAATATGGAAGATCTCAAAAAAGGTTATGCCGTTGTTCCTAACTTCGGAGGCGGTACAAATGCAACAGAATACGAGCTTTTGACAGGAAATTCGAACAGGCTCATCAATAATTTTGCTCCTTTTAATGTTATTGATATGAACGACAGTCTCAGTATTGTTTCCGTTCTTAACGAACTTGGATATGAGACAACAGCAATGCATTCTGAATCAGGCTCAAATTATTCAAGATACAGAGGGTATAAAGAACTTGGATTTGACAATGTTTACTTTGGAGAAGAATTCAGGAATCTTGATTACTATGCGGACAGAGTTTATGCCACGGACAAGTCATTGTATGACAATATGATAAAAAAATATGAATCTTCCGTTGCGCAGCAGGCTCAGGGCGAATACGTACCGCAATTCATGTATCTTTTGACAATACAGAATCACGGAGGCTGGGATCAGAATCCTGCCGGTGAAGATATTATCCATTCCGTTAAGGAGTATGGTGCAGCCACATCTGTTTTGAACGAGTATCTGTCTTGTATGCAGACATCGGACAAGGCGTTTTACGATCTCATTCAATACTACAAAAACGTTGATAGACCTGTAGTTATCTGCATGCTTGGGGATCATTGTCCTTCTTTTGCATATGATGTGCTTGATTCGGACATGGATTCTGACATAGAAGAATATAACTTAAGAAGAACACCGTTTTTGATGTGGAGCAACATTGAAATTCCTGCGGATTCATGGATCGACAGTATAGGAACTGTAAGCACCAATTATATAGTTCCTGAACTTTTAAAGGAGCTTGAGCTCCCCAGACCTGCTTATTATCAGTATATGACTCAGATAGCGCCAAAGTATCCCGTGCTTGGATCGGGTATGAAATACATGGACGCAGATGGAACTGTACACTTGTATGATGAAGCGCCGATAGACGTTACAGGATATTTCTATATGGAATATAACAATATCGGCGACAGACAGGGAAATGTCCCTGATCTGTTTAGGGTGCCGCGATGATTAGAAAAATGACAGTTGAAGAATTTAATAATGTTTCCAAAGTGAACGAGTCTGAAGAAGAGAAAGTAATACACAAGGGTGAAATGCGCTTCTTTAAAGTAGTAGGTATTTGCCTGTATGTTCTTTCGTTCATTTTGAATATATGGCTGCATGTGATCGTGCTTAAATACGCGCTTGCAAGAGTAGAAGCAATGAGCAGCGTTCTGTTCTGGCTGTTTTACATATGGTCATTTATTGCATTTACTCATGCGACGGTATTTGCCGTAGATTTTATCTTTTCCGTTCTTCCGCCGGTTGTTTCGATACTTAACGGAAAGAAAAAGATAAACAACGAAGCCTACATGAATACTCTGTGGCTTGATTACGATAAGGACAGTCTTCCCGATGTAACGATCTCAATTCCAGTATACATGGAGGAGAACGGCGTTATATTCGAGACTGTATACAGAAGTAAACTTGCTGCGGAAGATTATAAAAAGCAGACAGGAAAAGAGTGTAATGTAATAGTTTCCGATGACGGAATAGGAGTGCTGCTTAAAAATGTAGGTACGATCGAATCTTTGGAGGATAAGATCGAAGAATACTCCAAGTTTGGAACTGTTGCGGGAGTGGAAGTTGGCTCCGACGCATACAGAGTTATAGAAAGAGTATATTTCTACAGAAAGGTCAACGTAAGCTTTGTTGTAAGACCTCCTTACAACAGACCGGGAATATTCAAGAAGTCTTCAAACCTTAATTACACTCTTAGAATAGGACGCAGGGTTGATGAAGGTAATGAGATCAAAAATCTTGTTTGTGAGGGCGCAGAGTTTGAAGGTGGACATGCAGAGGGCAATATACATACAAACTCCATAATACTTCTCATAGATAAGGACTCCGGTCTTCATCCTGAAATAATAAGTGCGATAGTACCTGAATTTACAAGAGATGATAAGCTTGCATATATTCAGTGCGCTACAAAGGCGTCAAACATGGAGGAAAATTTCTTTGCAAGAATTTCCGGAAGACAGGTTAACAACAATAATCAGAATGTCTTCCCGTGCATGGCTCTTAAGGGAATATTTGTCCCGCTTGTAGGACATAACGTATTTATAAGAAGAGAAGCGCTTGCCAAGCTTGGATACTGGCATGAGCACAGAGTTTCCGAAGATTTCGATCTGGCAATAAGACTTTATGCAAGAGGATGGCACGGCAAATACTCACAGGTTCAAGGTCTTGAATTTACCGAGTATGCTTCAAGAACATATTCAGAAGATGCCATGAAGGAATACAGATATACATACGGACTGATCGAGATGTTCCTGAGCGGTACGATGGAGTGGGGCAAGACTAGATGGTATGACGCTTTTTACATGATCATCTACTTCATTGCAAGAATAAACAATGTATTGCTCTTACCTTACATAGTTATCATAACGCTTACGGGAATGCTTGACCTGATGTTCCTCGGATACGCTCTTTGCTGCATAGTATTTATCATACTTCCGTCGCTAAGAACAATATTACTTTCAAGAAAAATAAAGAAAGAGTACCTCTTTAGGATTTCCGAGAGCTTTTTGATGTTTTTCACTTTCTCCGGATGTACATTCCCTGCAGGAGCAGGTGCAGTAAAGTATTTCCTTAACGTAATAACCAAGAAGGAACACGCTTTTCCCGCTACTTCAGTAAGTACGCTGGTATATTCGTTTAAAGAAGGACTGAGATTCATTTACAAGTATTTCCTGAAAAACAAAGGCGTCCTTGTTGTATTTGTTTTCTGCGTTGAAAGAATACATCATATACTTTTGTATTCTTCACGGGTTGGAGCTGCAGAGGCAGCCTGCATATCAGAGCTGTTTTTGATAGCATTTGCTCCGTTTTTCATGACACCGCAGTTGTTCCAGCGAAAGAAAGGTGGAATTTTGGTTCGAAGGGAGTCTGATAATATGCTTAAATGTTACCACGCTTCTGTTTTCTTCAAAGAAGCAAGAAAATTTATTGATGAGAATACCGATAAGCATCTTTTCCTGTACGCGGTTGAGATTGACAACTTCCATGTCCTGAATCTTTGGTACGGACATGACGTCGGAGAAGAATACGCTGACAGGATTGGCGATAAGCTTGCTTATATAATTGACAAATTCGGTGGAGTTCCGGGACATATTTCCGGAGGAAACTTTATCTGTATCGTGCCGAACGGAGATGCTCTTTTGAACCAGATTCAGGGCGAATTGTCGGATTATGTAAAGACTGATCCGAAGTTCATGGGATTTTTCCCGCTTATCAGTGTGTATGAGATACGTGATACCACTCTTGCCGTAGAAAAAATGTATGACAGAGCGCTTCTTGCACTTGACGGACTCAGAGGAAACTTAAAAGAGCGTTCTGTTCACTACAACTCGGAAATGGACAAGAAGCTTGATGCGGAAGTAAAGCTGCTTAGGGATGTCCGCAGAGGTATTGACAGCGACGAGTTTACATTCTTTATACAGCCAAGATGTGACATAAATACAGGAAAAATCATAAGCGGTGAGGCACTTGTTCGTTGGAATCACAGAGAACGCGGATTTGTAAGCCCGGGCGAGTTCATTCCCGTACTTGAGAAATCAGGACTTACGCTTATCGTCGACCAACTTATCTGGGAGAAGGTTATAGCATGGCAGGGCAAAAGAATTAAAGACGGAGATGAGTGCATTCCTGTATCGATTAATTTAACCCGTGCGGATCTTTTTTCCATAGATGTAAAAAAGACGCTTAAAGATCTGTGCGAAAAATACAAAGTTCCGCGCAGGCTCATTATGATCGAGATCTCGGATAAGACGTATAATGATGTTGATAAAGAAATCCTTGCTATGATACAGGATATTTCAGATGCAGGATTCCCGCTTATTATTGACGGTTTCGGAAGCGGATATTCATCTATGATAATGCTTCAGGCTGTGCAGCCCGAAGTGATCACATTCAACATGAAGGTTCTTAATGATGAGGAAGGTCATATAACCAAGGCAGCAGTTATACTTCATACCGTTGCAAACTGCGTACAGGTTATGGACATTCCGCTTATTGTAAAGATGGTCGAGACAGATGAGCATGAGCAATATCTAAAGAAATTCGGATGCCGCTATGCACAGGGATACCATTACTATAAGCCTATGGATGTAAGTTCACTTGAAAAGATCATTAAGGTAAGAGAGAACGTGGACTATAGCGGAATAAAAGGCTGGTTGGAAGAGGCAAACGAGGAACCGGAAGAACCCGAAACTTCAGCAATTGAGAACTCAAAAGGTAAAAACTTTTTTCGTGAGATAGTCGATATCAGAAGACAGGTTAGAAGAAAAGTGGGGGCTGAGTGAAGGAGAAACTGAAAAAAACGCCTGTTGCGATCATATTTGTAATGGCTGCCAGCTTACTGCTGGCAGTCCTTTGCATAGCTTATTCTGTTTATTACCAGTATTCTGTCAAGTTGACAGAGAAGTACGGAAATGAAAAAGAACTCGCTGTTTCTGCGATAAGGTCCGCGCTTCGTGATATGTCAAAAGAATCAGGTGATGGGAATGGGCGTTTTTTGCTTGCTTCTTATGACACGGATAAGGAGAATCAAAAAGATATAGCTTATTCATACGACAATGCGCTGTGTGCGCTTGCGTTTATGGCGGATGGAGATAAAGAGTCTGCATCTGCTATTCTTGATGCCTTCATATATGCCGCAATCAATGACAGGGGAGATGTGCAGAGAGTAAGAAATGCTTACTCTGCGGGAAACATCGTCGGAGATGTCTGCGGAAGTGTAAGACTTCCCGGATATTATGACAATGAGAGGAATATGTGGGTCGAAGATCCTTCGCTTGTCGGCAGCAGTAGCGGCAATCTGGCGTGGGTGTCCCTTGCACTTCTTTGGTATGACAAATTGTACGGAGAAGAAGAGGATACATATCTTTATACCAAAACCGCGGTTTCCCTTATGGACTGGGTTCTTGAGAATTGCGCGGACGAAAATCCCGGATTTATTGCGGGTATAAACGGATGGCCTGAAAATGACATGTCACAGGCGCAGGTGCTTAGTTATAAATCTCTTGAGCACAACGTTGACTGTCTGGTTGCTTTTGATGCGCTTTATGAGCTTACGGGCGATGAGAAATATAATGAGGCTGCGCAGAATTCAAAGAAATTTATAGACAGTATGTATGATGCAAAAAAAGGATATTACTATACCGGAACAGCTTCTGACGGTATAACTCCGAACACGGGGCAGGTCGTTCTTGATGCGCAGGTGTGGACGGCGCTTGCGGTTGACGGTGTTATCAAGGACAGACGTGTTCGAAAAAATATTGGCAAGATGAAAACGCCCGACAACGGATATGCTTTTTGTCTTGACGAGGCAGCAGGAGGGTTTTGGGCAGAAGGAACGGCGTTTACGGCTCTTTATTATCAGGAGTGTGGAAAAAGAAGAGCTGTTTACGGAGCGATTGATTCAATTTGCAGAATTTTAAAGGTTGACGGTCGTATTCCCGCTTGCTCGGGAGAGCGAATAAACACGGGAATGGATCTTTTTGACGGTACTCCCTGGATATATGACAACAGCCCTCATATAGCCCCCGGAGCGTGGTTTGTAATGGCAATCGACGGATTCAATCCGTTTGATATTGAGATTTCGTCCGAGTCAAAAGAAAGATATGAAAAAGGAAAGTCTGTAAACGAGGCGTTTGACGTTCCCGGTATGAGAGAACAGCTTAGGGAAGAGCAGTTTGTCATTCATGCTGCGGGAAGCTATTCCGAAGACGGCGGAGAGGGGCTCTTTTACACAAACAGTCTGGAAGCACTTCAGAATGCATATGATGCGGGCAAAAGAATGATAGAGATGGATTTCATGTTCACAAGTGACGGATATCCTGTCTGTGCGCACAATGCAGATGGTGCGTGGGCACTGGGATTTTCTTTTGACAAGGCACCGAAACATAATGAGTTCATGAATTCAAAGGTTTATGACAGACTTACACCGCTTGATATCTATACGCTTGCGGATTTTATGCGAGAGCATAATGATATGTATGTGGTTACCGATATCAAGGAGGCTTCCGGTGCCGGAATCAAGGGAGTGTACGGGACTTTCTCAAAATGTATTCCGGATCTTATGAACCGCTTTGTGATTCAGATTTATCACGACGAAGAGTATGAAGTCGTGAAGGATGCGGGATTTTCGTATGTTATTTACACGCTTTACGCTGCGGATGAAGATGAGCGTGAGAGCGAAGCGATAATACAGAGCTGCAAAAATATGGAGCTTGTCGCACTTACAATGCCGGATGTCTGGGTCGACGACGCGGGATTTGTGTCTGAGATCAACGAAACCGGAGTGCCGCTTTTTGTCCATACCATCAATGATAAGAAGGACATGGATAGGTACAAAGCGCTTGGAGTTGCGGGTTTTTACACGGATCAGGTTGATTGAGCGGATGGGTAGTGAGCTTGCGGTAAATGACATTTTGGAATAACAGAAAAAAATTTTTGAAAAAAATAAAAAATGGGTGTTGACGAAAGCCGCATACTTTGCTATTATAAACAAGTCGTCGCGAGAGAGATGACGACGGAATGCGGAAGTGTCGGAATTGGCAGACGAGCAAGACTAAGGATCTTGTGACTGTTTATGTCGTGTGGGTTCAAGTCCCATCTTCCGCACGAAAAGTTTTAATGGAAAGCCTTGAGTTTACTGAACTCAAGGCTTTTTCATTTTAGAAATTTGTTGCATTCTGGTGCGACCTAGGTGCGAGTACGTGGAATTTAGCACGTTTGTCGTGGCTGTTATCAAACATACTAACAAGGTCATTCATATCATCCTTGTCTCAGTATGATCTTCTGATTCTAGATGATTTAGGAGCGGAGAGACGAAGTGAGTTCGCCTTGCAGAATGTCTTTAATGCGGTCAATAGACGATGGGAATCCGGCAAGCCACTAATTGTAACCACAAACTTATCCCTACGCGAAATGAAGGAATTACGAGCTCGTGATGATATGTCTTATCAGAGAATCTATGACAGAATTTTTGATATGTGAGTGCCGATCTGTGTGGATGGGGTGAGCAAGAGATTGGCTAGTGCTGAGAAGAAGGTGGAGAGACTGAATAATCTTATAACCTAACAATTTTGTTACTTTACTATAAAGTTTAACAAAAAGGAGTCGATATTATTGTTAGAAAATCTAACATTTATATGTTGCAATTTCTAACAGAGGTGCCTATAATAAATTAGCTGGCAAATTAGGAGGAATTAATAATGAAGAACGTAAATGAAAGAATAAAAGAGTATAGAAACCAGCTTAGCTTGTCGCAGGAATATGTTTCAAATTTTTTGGGGATGAATAGAGCGACATATACACAGATGGAAAATGGAAATAGAAAGGTAACTGCAGAAGATCTTTCTAAATTAAGTACATTATTTGGTGTATCAGCAGATAATTTGTTAAACGGAAATGAAGTGAGCCAGCCAGCTACTATGTTTGCACGTAGTTTTGATAATCTTGATGAAGATGATCAAGCAGAAATTATGAATCTAATTAGATTCAAAGAACAGATGAAATTGCAGAGGACAAAATGATTGAAGACTTTTTAAGCAAAGTAAAACTGTATAAAGATCCAGAAATTATGGCGGCTGATTTTTTGGCCGCCTATTTTGACAAATTTTCAATTGAATATCCTATAAATCCATTTCAGATGTTAAAAGATATGGATATCTTGTTTTCGATTAGAGATTTTAATAAGTTAGAAGGACTATATATTCCGGCTCAAAGTGAAAACGATATTCCGATTGTTGGTATTAATTTAAGAAGACCGATTACTCGGCAGAGATTTACAGCTGCACATGAGTTGTGTCATCACTTTAGGGATCGGGACCGACAAATAATGTGTCCAATTGGGCGAAAAGATGATGGTGAGCGCTTCGCAGACTCTTTTGCTTCTGCGGTATTAATGCCTTATCAAAAGTTAAAAGAGAAAATTGATGAATATAAAGATGAAACTGGCGAAGTCGATCTGGAGGCAGTACTTTTTATTGCAGACTATTTTGGTGTTAGTCTTGAGGCTTGTGCCATTAGAATTGCATATACAATGCATTCGCTAAAGGGAAATACTGAGTGGAAGGAATTAAAAAAACGACTTAACAAATTTAAGCCAGAGAAAAAAAGAGAGCAGCTTGGATTGACATACGTGAGCTTGTATTGTGATTTGCTAGATAGTTATGAGGAATCATTAAAATTTATTCCTGATGAGCATTCTCGATTGGTTTTTACAAATCAATACATATACAATGATAGCAGAATGGAAGGCCTTGATGTGACAATGGAACAGGCTTCTGAAATTGTAACTGATTTAAGAATGAATATGCAAAATAGCAAGTATTGTAATGAGGCTAACGAAGCTTATATGTCAATAGCGGGGCATTATTTAATGTATCAGCATATTCTTGAAAATCCAGTGAAAGACCGATTATCAGTATATGATATTTTGAATTTGAATAAAGACTTATATCACTATTATCCTTATCCAGAGTTTGGAGGAGAATTTAGAAAAGAGAATCCGATAGTTACTGGTGCCAAATTTGAAGTGATCGACTACAATTTGATCTTTCAAAAATTAAATGAAGTTGAGGAGGATATAAAAAAGTATTATCAGAATAGAGATAAAATAAAGATAAGTGATTATATTAAACATGTTGTAAGAACGCATCACTTGATGACAATGATACATCCTTTTGCAGATGGAAATGGTCGTTCTACAAGAGCTTTTATGAATGTTCAACTTGTTAGAGCAGGGCTCTCTCCATTATATATACTAGTGGAAGAAAAAAGCGATTATGTAAAAGCCTTAGAAATTGCGGATACAGAGGGAAATTATGATCCATTATATGAGGTAATTATTAAAGTAATATTGAGATGTAATTCTGAAATATGTTAAGCATACAAAGTAAAAGAGGTTGTGAAAAATCACAGTCTCTTTTCATATAGTCATATAGCTAGAAAATCCAGTGTTATCAGGCTTGTAGCCTATTTCTTGGCTTTCCGTTTACACTCACGTTTACCCCGTTTTACTGGTGCCGCAAACCTCCATTTTTATAGTGTTTACGGGGGTTCCCAGCCTTCAAGTCCCATCTTCCGCACGATGATGAGAGGCCTAGAACTGTTGAGAAATCAACAATTCTGGGCTTTCTTTTTTCGGAAAATAGATAACGTTTTGGGGTTCCCTTATGAAGCCAACCTACTCCGAAAATGGTAATAAAGATAGTGGGTTGTTACAAAATGAAACAAGATTGAAACAAGTTTTGAAACAAGCTGATTATGATAAGGTTATACCACTGTTAGATCTATTGGAGGGAAAAACAACAATTGTCTATCCAAGAAGTAATGGCGTTAACCGGTAAGGCCAGAACAACGGCTTGGCGATATATGAAGATGTTGGAAGAGGCAAATGTTGTAGTTCCTGAGGGCGAAACTAACAACGTGGTGTATCGCTTGAAAGTGTAAATAGGAGCTACGAAAAGAATTATTGGAATGTCAGATGAATGGTTTACAGTAGAAAAACTTGATGAGCAGACATATGCAATATGTGAAAACAAACATTATGAAGAGACACGATGTTATCTTCTATGTGGGGCAGAGAAAGCAGCTTTGATTGATACTGGTCTTGGTGTCTCAAACATTAAAGCGGTTATCGATTCACTTACAGATTTGCCTGTTTTCGTGGTTACTACACATGTTCACTGGGATCATATAGGTGGGCATGGGTTGTTTGCTAATATTGCAGTGCATGAAGCCGAAGAAAAGTGGCTTGATGGAGAGTTTCCGTTACCTACAAGTGTAGTGAAAGCGAATCTGACACGAGAGAACTGCGTTTTTCCGAGCGATTTTGATATTGGCAGCTATAGCGTTTTTCAAGGAAAAGCTAATACGATACTTCGTGATGGAGATTGTTTTGATTTAGGCAATCGTTTGTTGAAAGTTATACATACGCCAGGACATTCTCCAGGGCATTGTTGTTTCTACGAACCATATTCCAAATATTTGTACACTGGGGATTTAGTTTATAAGGGAAGGTTATATGCTAATTACCCATCAACAGATCCATATTGCTTTTTAGAGTCAATTAAGAAGATTGGAAAATTAAGAGTAAATAGAGTACTTCCAGGACATCATCAGATGGATATTCAGCCTTCGCTTATTGGAGATATCGAAGATGCGTTAATTCAAATCCAAAAAGCTGGTGAATTACATCATGGTAGTGGGATGCATTCATATTCTGATTTTCAAATTGAATTATAGATAGAAGTTGGAGAGAAAATGGGCACAGGGTTATACAAGGATATCATTGGTTCAGTTGTTACTGGAACAGTCGACCGTCCTCTTGGTTCAGCGCACCCGAATTATCCGGATATGATATATCCAATCAATTATGGATATGTAGATGATATTTTTGCTGCTGACGGTGAAGAACAGGATGT
>JAEEGK010021154.1_pt1 | contig 13772 bp, 12 predicted proteins | sample 8958771 | NCBI WGS metagenome assembly JAEEGK01 (sample SAMN16246547, study PRJNA631951) | gut metagenome | biome: gut microbiome; feature: rumen; material: SC-attached | host: Bos | place: Iran: Karaj | collected 2018-10 | reverse complement strand
GAAGGATATACAGCAACTGATATAGTATCAAGAATGAAAAGAATGCAAGGCTATAATGTATTACACCCTATGGGATATGATTCATTTGGTCTTCCTGCAGAGCAATATGCAATAACAACTGGTAATCATCCTGAAGGCTTTACTAAAAAGAATATTGCAACTTTTACAAAGCAATTAAAGGAATTAGGATTTGATTATGATTGGAGCAAATGCATTTCAACATCTGATCCAAAATTCTATAAATGGACTCAATGGATTTTTAAAAACCTTTATAAGGATGGATATGCTAAATATATCGATATGCCAGTTAACTGGTGTGAAGAATTAGGTACAGTTTTATCTAATGATGAAGTAATTGATGGTAAGAGTGAACGTGGTGGTTACCCAGTAATTAGAAAGAATATGAAACAATGGGTAATTGATATACCTAAGTATGCTGAAAAATTGCTTGATGGTTTAAATGATATTAATTGGCCAGAGGGTACTAAAGAAATTCAAAGAAATTGGATTGGTAAGTCTACTGGTGTAGAAGTAGAATTTAATATTAAAGATGGTGGTAAATTCTCTATTTATACAACATGTATTGAAACTATTTATGGTATAACATTTATGGTTTTAGCTCCTGAAAATCCATTAGTAGATGAATTGAAGGATAGAATAGAAAACTGGGATGAAGTAGTTAAGTATAGAGAAGAAACAGCTAAGAAGTCAGATATTGATAGAACAGAACTTAATAAAGATAAAAATGGTGTATGTTTAAAAGGTATTTATGCTATTAATCCAGTTAATTCTAAAGAAGTTCCTGTTTACTTAGGAGACTTTGTTTTAGCTAGTTATGGAACAGGTGCTGTTATGGCAGTACCAAGTCATGATCAAAGAGATTATGAATATGCAATTAAATATAATATACCTATGATTCAAGTAATAGATGGAAAAGATACATCTACATGTGCTTTTGAAAAACAAGATTATTTAGGAAAAGAATGTAAGTTAATTAATTCAGAAGAATTTACAGGACTTACTGTAGAAGAAGCTAAGAAAGCTATTACAGAAAAATTAGTTAAGATGGGTGTAGGTCAAGAAAAAGTTAATTATCGTTTAAGAGAATGGATATTTGCTCGTCAAAGATATTGGGGTGAACCTGTACCTGTAGTACACTTAGAAAATGGTGAGACTGTTGCATTAAAGGATGAAGAATTACCACTTGTTTTACCAGTACTTGATGATTATAAAGGACAAAATGGTAAAGCACCTTTGGAAAATGATCAAGAATGGGTAAATGTAGAAGTAGATGGAATTAAAGGTAAAAGAGAAACATCTACTATGCCAGGATCAGCTGGTTCTTCATGGTATTTCTTAAGATATATTGATCCACATAATGATAAAGAATTTGCATCTAAGGAATTATTAGATCATTGGATGCCAGTAGATTTATATGTTGGTGGACCAGAACATGCTGTAGGACATTTATTATATTCAAGAATGTGGAATAGATATTTATATGAAAAAGGATTAGTACCAGTTGCTGAACCATTCCAAAAATTAGTACATCAAGGAATGATTTTAGGATCAAATGGTATTAAGATGGGTAAAAGATTCCCTGAATTCGTTGTTAATCCTAGTGATATAGTTAGAGATTATGGTGCTGATACATTAAGATTATATGAAATGTTTATGGGACCTCTTGAAGCAGATAAACCATGGAATAATGATGGTGTAATTGGATCTAAAAAATTCATTGAAAGAGTATATCGTCTTTATATGGAAGAAGATAAAATTAAAGATGAAGAAAATAAAAGCTTAGAGAAAGTATATAATCAAACTGTTAAGAAAGTAACAGAAGATTATGAAAGCCTAAATATAAATACAGCTATTTCCCAAATGATGATATTTATAAATTCTGTTATGAAGGAAGATGTATTCCCTAGAGAATATGCCGAAGGATTTATTAAATTATTTAATCCAATATGTCCACACGTAACAGAAGAAATTTGGCATGAAAAATTAGGCTATACTGATACAATAGCTTATGAAGAATGGCCTAAGTATGATGAATCTAAGTTAGTTGAAGATACTAAGGATATCGCTGTACAAGTTAATGGAAAAGTAAGAGCTACTATTACTGTTAATGTAGATGATAGTGATGAAGTTATCTTAGAAAAAGCATTTGCATGTGATAATGTTAAGAAACATACAGATGGTAAAGAAATAGTTAAAACTATCGTTATTAAAGGTAAGATAGTTAATATAGTAGTAAAAGGTTAGTAGAAATACTAATCTTTTTTTGACATTATTTTTATTCTTAGTTTTATATAATTAGTTTGGTGATTCTATGAAAGTTAAAGCGTTTGATTATGAAAGTGAAAAAGACTTAGAAGAAGCAATAAATGACTTTTTAGATAGTGATATAGAACTAATAGATATAAAGTATCAAGTAGCTATAGCAGTATGTGGTGAAGAACAGTTATACTGTTTCTCTGCTATCATAATTTACACATAATATTATTGCTTTGATTTGAAATGTGTAATATAATGTTATTAGAATATAGAGTAGGTGATATCATGAAACTTAATATTGATAATAGAAAGACAGTATTAGGATTAAGTGTTTTATCTATCGCTTTAATAACTTTAGGTGTAACATATGCATTTTTTAGTTATATTGGTAGTGGAACAACAGAAAATACTGTATCATCTGATACTATAACTTTCTTATATGATGAAGTAGATAAACAAGGTAGTGGTATAAGTATAAGTGATGCACTTCCTATGTCAGATGAAGCTGGGAAAGCTCAAACAGTAGCTAATTCATTTGATTTCAGAATAGCATCAACTACTGGTAGATCAGCTGCAATACCATATGAAATAACATTAAGAAAAAAGACTGGTAGTAATGATTTAGATGATATTATTAAAGTATATTTAGCTAAGACTACTGATAATACTACTTTAGTAGAAAATGAACAACAAGTTGTTTTATCAAAGTATACTGCTTTAACAGATGTAACACATAATGGACATGTTGAAAAAATCTTATATAATGATTATGTTCCTGCTAATAGTGATTCATATAATCAAGGATATAGATTTAAAATGTGGATTGATAGTGCTGCACCATATGGAGATGTAACAACATATTATTGTGGTGAGACTGCAATAACACAAGAACAATATGAAGATGCTACTTATGTATGTCCAAGTGGAGAAAAGAATACAAAAACTGAAAATCCATATTTTGATAAAACATTTAGTGTAACTGTAAATGTATATGCTAATGGTAGAAATATTAGTAATGGTTCATTATATTCAGCTAATGAAATATATTATTTAAATGATGATTCAACTAATTGTACAAGTACACCTACTGTAGAATGTGCATTAAATGAACTTGCTGATAGATATAGACCATAATGTTTGTAAAATAAACTTGCTAAGCAAGTTTTTTTCTTTGTTCGGGTGTTTTAAAACATCTTTTTTTATTATATAATTTTATTAGGTGAGAAATATGATAATAGCGCATAGAGGAGTTCATAATAATAAGAATAAAATACCAGAGAATAGCTTAAAGGCATTTAGTTTAGCTATTGAAAAAGGATATGGAATAGAATTTGATATAGAAATAACTAAAGATGATAAATTAGTTATACATCATGATGATAATCTTAAAAGAATGACTGGTGTTGATAAGAATACTGAAGACTTAACTTTAGAAGAAATTAAAAAATTAAATCTTTTGGATACTAATGAAAAAATACCTACATTTAGAGAATTTCTTGATTTAGTAGATGGTAAAGTATATCTAGATATAGAAATTAAAGGGACAAGAAAAGTAGATAAAGTATGTTCTTTAGTACTAGAAGAATTAAAGGATTATAAAGGCGAATTATCTTTAAAATCATTTAGTCCTTGGATAGTAAACTGTTTAAGAAAAAAGACTAATAAGTATAAGATAGGATTACTTGTAATGGAACATAGTGGTAGTAGATGGTTAAATTTAGCTGTTAAGACTAAATTAATATATAAAATAGCTAAATTTGAGTTTCTTGCTCCACATAAGAAGATGTTAGATAAAGTCTATGATAAATATATAAAAGATTATCCTATGTATACTTGGACAGTAGATGGATTAAAAGAAGCAAAAGAAATAGAAAAGAAATATCCTGGGGTTATATGTATATGTAATTATTTAGATTAGGGGAGTGATTATGATGGAAAGACTTATTTTTCATATTGATGTAAATAATGCCTTTTTGTCATGGACTGCTGTTGATTTATTAAAAAAAGGATATCCTATAGATATAAGGGAAATACCTTCTGTTATAGGTGGAGATGAGGAATCAAGGCGTGGTATAGTAACTGCTAAGAGCCCAGTAGCTAAGAAAATGGGTATAGTAACAGCTGAAAGCTTGTATTCAGCTAGAAAGAAATGCCCTAATTTAAAGGTATTTCCAGGTGATTATTACTTATATCATCGTAATTCTAATGAATTATATAAGTATTTTTGCGAATTTACTGATAAAGTTGAAAGATATTCTGTTGATGAATGTTTTTTAGATATGACTGGTACTGAACTACTGTATCCTGATCCAATTGCTTTAGCTCATAAGATGAAAGATGAAATAAAAAATAGATTTGGTTATACTGTTAATGTAGGTATTGGTAATAATAAGTTATGTGCTAAGATGGCTAGTGATTTTGAAAAACCTGATAAGGTTCATACTTTATTTTCATATGAAATAGAAAAGAAAATGTGGCCACTTCCTGTAGGTGATTTATTTATGGTTGGTAAGTCAACTGCTAGAGCATTAACTGATATGGGAATAGATACTATAGGAAAGTTGGCTAAATATGATATTAATCTACTTAGAAAGAAATTTAAGAATCAAGCGGATTTTCTACATGAATATGCAAATGGTATAGATTTTAGTGAAGTTATAACACATTATGGCAAGAATAAAAGTATTAGTACAACAGAAACTCTACCTAAAGACGTAGATAATATAGTTGACCTACGTAAAATATTACTTCCTCAAGCAGAAAAGATAGGACGCCAAGCAAGACGTGAAAAGTTATATGCTAAGACTATAGCTATCATTTTTAAAACAAAAGATTTTAAAAGTTATTCCCACCAAATGAAATTAGTTAATCCTACTAATGTTACTAAAGAGATATATAAGTATGGAGTAGAATTACTTGAAAGAGGATGGAAAGGTGAACCAATTAGACTTATTGGTTTAAGACTTGCTGATTTAACTAGTGATAACTGTAAACAAATATCCTTATTTGATGAAAAGATTGATGATTCTAATGACAAAATTCAAGAAGTATTAGATAATATAAGTGATAAATATGGTAATAGTGTGATAATACCAGCTTCTTTAAAAGTAAAGGAGGATAAAAATGACAGATGAATATCTAAATGCTTTAATTAATCAAGAAATAGAGTTTAGCAATGATTTAGCTAACAAATATAGTTATCCAGATAATATAACGCATTTACTTTATCTAATAATACCAGCTTTTATTATTAAATATGGTAATAACCATAAAGGTACTATTGAAAAGTGCTTTGATGAAGTACCAATAGTTATTGATGATAAACAAGATCAAATGTATCAAGCTTATTATTTTAGTAGCCCTAAATATGAGAATGGTGAAGTTATTACTACTAAGGGTATAGTATTAAAAAACTATAAGAATATTTCTTTAATTCAATTACTTGATAACTTAGTACATGAATATAATCATGCTGTTAATTCTATTCAAAATGAAATAGAAATAACTGATTATGTTAAAGTAAGAACAGGAATAAGCTACAATTATTTTGACAAAAAGACTTTGACTTTTATTAAAAAGAGTAGTGACATAACTGTAGAAGAAGTAATCAATACTAAACAAACAGAATCAATAATAGATATAATAAAAGATTTTAATAATCATAATATAGAAAATTCTACTATCACTAGTACTTTATATTCTATATCTCATATCGTTGGTGATGGTTATAAATCACGTAGTTATTATCTAGAATCAGTTGTATGTCAGAAACTAATTGAGAATAAAACATTTATTTCTACTTTTGAGAAACTTAGATTTGATGGATATGTTGAAGATTTATATCATTTCTTTGATAATATTGTGGGAAAAGATGGGTCATTCTTAGAACTTGCTGACATATTAAATAAAACATTAGACTTAACTAAACAGCTTAGTAATACAAAGTTTTTTAAGAATAGTAAGATCAATAAAATAAAGGATTTGACTAGAAGAGGAATGGAAATAGTTGAAATCTTTAATAATAACACAATATATAAATAAAAATAGAGGTAACTCTATTTTTTTATGTTATAATGATAATAGGTGGATAGTATGAAAAATATATTAAAATCTAATGTTAAGTTTATTTCTGGATTTTTGTTGGGATTAGTAATAGCAGGAGCTATTAGTGTATATGCATTTACTATATCTTCTAGTGAGATATCCTATGATAATAGTACTAGTGGGTTAGAGGCTGACAATGTAAAGGATGCTTTGGATAGTTTATACGCATCATCTGGTGGTAATATTAGTTTTGTACGTGTAACTAGTTCAACAACTTCTGTTGATTGTGGGTTTAGGCCAAAGATGGTAATCATAGGCAAAGGTGCTAATATCAATTATCCTGAAGTAGTGGCAATTGACTTTGAAAACGAGAAGGCTGTTGCAGCTTATCACAGCCCTAGTGGTAATGGGGCATTAATTTATAATGATGCACAATCTAATGCATTTACATCATTATCAAGTGGATATACTTTAAATGATACAGGGTTTACTACTTCAGCTGCTTTAGATGGTGGAGCAACATATGGAGTATATGTATGGTGTATAAAGTAAGAATAGGTGGGATAGTATGAAGAAGATATTTAAAAATCCAATATTTACCTTTATACTAGGATTGATTGTAGCAGGTAGTACAGTATATGCAGTATCAACGATTCAAGATAGTAGTGAAATAGCATTTGATAATAGTGGTACTACTTTAGAATCAACAACAGTGGAAAATGCTTTAAAAGAGTTATCTAGTAAGGTTTCTAGTAGTGGTGGAGAGATTGTTTTTAAAAGATTAACTACTTCAACAACTTCTGTTGATTGTGGTTTTAGACCTAGGATGATAGTAGTTGCACGTGGAATGAATAGTAATTATCCACAAGTGATTGCTGTAGATTTTGAAAATAGAAAAGCAGCTGGTGCATATCATAATAATTCTAATGGCAATGGTGGTATGAATTATGATGATAATAGTTGGGGATTTAGTTATTTATCACCAGGTTATACTTTAACTAATACTGGTTTTACTGCTTCTAGTGCACTTGATGGTGGATCATCTTATGGGGCCTATGTATGGTGTATAAAATAAAAAAGTTCTATTTATTTAGAACTTTTTCTTTTTCTAATAGATTTTTTCTATATTCTTTAATAATAGTTGAAGGTACTTGATATGGTAGAAGTTTTTCATTAGTTATAATGGCTTTTATTTCATCATTTCGACGTATAATAACTGCATCATTATCTAATGTTTCTTTACCCCATTCAATTTCAATTTCTTGCTTATTAAGTGCTCCAATTAAATACATAAGGCAATGTATATATTGTTTAAAGAATTCTCTTTGTTCTTTTAGATATGGAATTGAATTATTGATAGTTTTTGATAATTCTTCAAGATTATAACTTTTATAATCATCATCATATTTTTCCCATTCTTCTAATTTTAATTTTGAATATGTAATTAAACTCTTTTCAATTATATCTAAGTTTTTAATTTTTGGATTCTTTAAATATTCACTTTTATTTAATTCTTTTGCTACATATTGGGTAACATCAATAGAAGCATTTTCATAATTAATATATTTTTTCATAATTATCCCCTCTAATAGTTTCATATTATACCATATTTTACGTTTAAATGCAATCTTACTATTAAAATGGGTTAAAATGTGATAAAATATTTAATAGAGATGAGGAGGAATAATATGAAAAAGAATTCCTTTATGCAAGGTGCATTTATTGCGACATTTGGTATTGTTCTTAGTAAAATATTAGGAATTATTTACGTTATTCCATTTTATTCAATTATAGGAGAACAAGGTGGAGCATTATATGGATATGCTTATTCAATATATTCTATATTCTTAGGTATAAGTCAAGCTGGTATACCGCTTGCTATAAGTAAGATTGTTAGTGAATATAATGTATTAGGATATTATGAAGCAAAAAGAAGAACATTTAAGTTAGGTAAAAAAGTATTATCAATGCTTGGAATTATATCTTTTATCATAATGTTTATCTTTGCAGAGCCACTTGCCCATATAATCATTGGTAATATTAAAGGTGGAAATACAGTTTCTGATGTTACTTTCGTTATTAGAGTTATATCAACAGCTGTACTTGTAGTACCATTCTTAAGTATATATCGTGGATACTTACAAGGTCATAAGTACATAACACCAACATCAATTAGTCAAGTTTTAGAACAAATTATTCGTGTTACTATAATTATTGCTGGTAGTTATTTGACATTAAAAGTATTTGATTTAAGTTTAACTAATGCTGTTGGTGTAGCGGTATTTGCTGCTACCATAGGTGCATTCATCGCTTATTTCTATCTATTTATGAAGGTTAAGAAAAATAGAAAGGAATTAGAGAAGGAAACACTACAAGTTAAACAACCTAAGATTACTGATAAAGAAATAATTCAAAAAATTATTATTTATGCATTCCCATTTATTATGATAGATGTATTTAAATCATTAATAAATTCTGTAGATGTATTTATGTTAGTTAAAGTATTGGTTAATGGTATAGGTTATACTGCTTCAGATGCTGAAGCTATTATGAGTGTTGTATCTACTTGGGGACAAAAGATAAATATGATCATAGCTAGTATTGCTACTGGATTAATGGTTAGCTTAATACCTAACTTAACTGCTAGTTTTGTTAAGAAGGATATGGAAGATGTTAGTCTTAAGATTAATCAAACACTTCAATGTTTATTATTCTTTACTATACCTATGACTGTTGGATTATCAATACTTGCTAAACCTGTATGGACTGTATTCTATGGAACTAGTAGATTTGGTTCTAGTGTATACCAATATTATGTATTTGTTGCACTTGCTACAACATTATTTACAGCTTCTGTTACAATCCTACAATTACTTAAAGAATATAAACATGTATTTATATGTTTATTAACTGGTTTACTTACAAATGCACTTTTAAATATACCATTACTATATGCCTTTGATAGAATGGGATTCCCAGCATATTATGGTTCAATCACATCAACAATCTTAGGATATACAGCATGTAGTTTTCTAGCACTTGGACATATAAATAAGAAATATGGTATTAATTATTCTGATACTGTTAAGAAGGTATTTAATATTGTTTTAATAACTGTTGTGATGATGGTAGCTTTAGTTGGACTTAAGTATCTTGTTCCATTTACATCAACAAGCAGATTAGTTAATATTATGTATATTTCACTATATACTATAATTGGATTAATTATCTATTTTGTATTCATGTTTAAGACAAAAATAGTGTATAATATATTTGGTAAGAATAATGTTAATCGTATAATAAGAAAAGTTAAGAGAGGGTGATTATCTTGGTATTTAAGGCATTAAATGAAGACGAATTTAGAAGTTTTATAAAAGATAATCCATATGCATCATTTATGCAAACACCAGAACTTGCTCATTTAAAAGAAAAATATGGAAGTAAAGTTCATTATGTTGGTGTTTTAGAAGATAATAAGATATTAGCAGCTTCATTATTATTAGAAGATACAACTATTTTTAAAAAGAAGATGTTTTATGCACCACGTGGTTTAATGGTTGATTATAATGATTATGAATTATTAAGTTTCTTTACTTCTGAAGTTAAGAAATATATTAAGAATAATAAAGGATTTATGTTAACTATAGATCCTAATGTTATATATCGAAAAAGAACTAGTGATGGTGAGATAGATCCTAATAATAAAGCTAATGATGAAGCTATTAACAATTTAAAGAAATTAGGTTATAGACATCATGGTTTTAATCTTTATCTAGATACTAAACAAGCTAGATGGTGTTACTTATTGGAACTTGATGAATCTTATGAAGAAAAGAAGAAAAAATTCTCTAAAAGTACTAGAAAGAATATTGAATCTTGTATTAAAAAAGGACTTAGTGTTAGAGAAGGTACTATAGATGATTTAAAAACTATGCAAGAAATATTTGAAATAACTTCTAAAAGAAAAGATTTCTTTTCTAGAAGCTTAAGTTATTATCAAAATATGTATGAGAATATGCATGATTTAATGACTATTTATATAGCTTATTTAGAGCCTAATACATATTATAATCATACTTATGAATTATTAAATAATGCTAAAGAAAATCTTAAATCTATTGAAGAAAAAATGAAAAGCGATATGGTAGGAGCTAAACTTACTAATCAAAGAGAAATAGCTTTAAAACAAATAGAAAAATATGAAAAAGAAATGGAAAAAGCCGTTGATTTTAGAAAGAATTATCCTGATGGTAAAGATATTGGATGTTTATTATCACTTAGATCAGGTAATGAATATTTAACTTTATCTAGTGGAATACTTGCTGACTACAAAGAATTTACACCAAAATATTTAATGTATGAACATCATATAAAAGAAGCATATAAAGAGGGGTTTAAATACTGTAATTTCTATGGTATTACTGGGGATTTTAATCCTAAAGGAAAGTACTATGGAATATATGAATTTAAAAAAGGTTTTGGAGGAAATGTAATAGAATACATCGGAGAGTTTGACTTAAAGGTAAGTTTGTTTTATAATGTATATAGAATACTAAAACGTATTAAGAATATCACTAGGAGGTAATTATGAAAGACGGTTTTGTTTTTGAATATCTTAATGAAAATGACTTTCGTGTAAAAGAAAGAACTGTTAGAAAGTATAATATGCTTGCATATAAAGAAATGACTTTCAAATATTACCCTAAATTAAAAACTGGTGAATTTTTAGGAAAAATAGTAGGGGATGCTAAAGATGGTGGAATAATGTATGAATTACCACTTCCTACAGATGATATGTTTGCGAAAGTACATGGTGTGATTACACTTCACTATACAGTATATCCTGATAAAAAAGTTATTCTTTTAACTAATATAACTCCTGAAGATATATTAGAAGAAGGACATAGATCTGAACTTACTGCTTATAAAGGAGTAATGGTATCTAAGACTAATAAAGATAAAGACATGTTTAAGATTAATTTACTTAACATGATGAATAAAGGTAATGGAAGTGTATTCTTCTTTACTACTATAGTTGCTAGTATGCTTATGTTAGTACTTGGTGCTATAGTGTTCATAACAATGAAATAAAAAAGACTAGGCAATGCCTAGTTTTTTATATGGTTTTTAATATTCTTTAATTTCTTATAAGTTTTAAATGCTATTTTATAACCTAAATAAGCTGGTTTACTTATTACTAAATCAAACTCACCTATAAGCTCAACTACTTTACCACCAAAGTCTCTTTTAAATGAGTAAAGACCAAACAGAGGATTCTTTTCATCAAATATACCTGTTATACCATAGAAGTTATATCTTTCATAATTGTTTTCTATAGCATACTTTAATCCAGCAAAGTGAACTGTATATGCTGATTGGAATTCCATAAATTCTTTATAAGAACCACCTACAAGAGATAATACTTCATTACCATATATTAAGAATAATATACCACCTAGTGTTATAACATCACCATGTTTATCTCTTAATTCTTTTATATGACTTTGTGTTTTAGTAATTCTTTCTATTTCTTTCTTACAGTGTTCTTGTTTTTCGTTATATTTATTTTCATTCATTTTAGATGGATCAAGATCATGTTTCTTTTGTCTATCTTCCATATCTTTCTTAATATCATCTATTTCTTTTTCATATTCATCAATTAAATCTTTAGTATTTAGCTCAGCTATTAATATCTTTAAAATGCCATCATCATGTAGATGTTTATACATTTCTTGATAATATGAAAGTGGTCTATCAATAAATTCTCTTCTTTCACCAGTATGAGCCATTATATCTTTAAATTTATCTAATTCTTCATAAGATATTTCACGAGTAGTTATTTTATTTCTTTCATTCTTTCTTAGAATTTGTCTTGTTTTAGCATCCATATTCTTCATAACATCATCAACTGTTGTATCTTTAGATGGAGTTATAAATATCCATCTTGGTTGTAGTGTTTCTTGCATTAGATTAAATCCAAAGTGTTTATAACCTAATTTAATTAAGTTATTGTATGCTTCTTTATTATTTTTACCATTTTCAACTATTTTACCAGATAAGTCTCTTTCTTGATAAGAAATATATGGATCTATCTTGATAAAGATAGCTTTTTCTTTTTTAGCATATTTCTTTACTTCTTCAGTAAAAAACTTTAATAATTCAAAATTATTATAATCTAATAAGAAACCACGAGGTGCATAAAACATCTTTTTACCAAACTTTATGTTTTTTGAAAGTAAAAGTGTAGCTGCTATTACTTTATCTTTTTCTTTAACACCAATAAGATGCATCTTCCAGCCATTTTCTTTTTTTAATTCTCCCCAATTAATAGTTTGATAGAATGAGGCTTGTGGATGATTCTTACTAAATTCTATAAATTCTTCTTTAGTTAACTCTGTAAATATCATTATTTACCTCTTTTCTTTTTAGCACTTTTCTTTATTACATTACGATATATAGGAACTAGTTTAGTAAAGACAAAATACATTAGTTTATTAGTAATTAAATCAAACTCTCCAGTAAACTCTACATAATCTCCACCAAACTTCTTTTTAAATTCATGTAATCCAAGTAATGGATTTTCTTTTCTTAAATCACCTATAGTACCAAACTGATCATAAGTTTTAGTACCTTTATCATAATAATACTTTATATGATTCTCATATGTTTTATAATTTGCATATGTTTCTGATAATATATTATGGTTACCTGCATATAAAACCCAAGCACGATTACCATATTCTATAATGAAATGAGCTGAAAGTGTTATCTTAGAACCATATTCTTTTTTATCATTTGAATATTTTTCAATATCACTATTAATCTTTTCTAATTGTCTTTCAAGTTCTGCTTTTCTAGATTTCTGTGATTTACTTAATTCTTCTTTAGGAAAAGTATTTAATTCAGTAGTAATATTTTCTTTTCTTTCTTCTAAAACATTTAATATTTTATCTAAATCAACACTTCCTAAGAAGATATTACACTTATCTTCTTTCTTTTCTATTTCAAATAGTGTTTTATAGTACTTTTCATTATGAGTTATAAAGTCCTTTCTATTTTCTGTTAGAATCATAAGATTATAGAAAGTATTTATATCATCTATAGTACCAAGTCTTACTTCTACATCTAAATCATTAGCTTTTTTAATTCTTTGTTTAGTTGTTTTAGAAAAGTTATTTTCTATTTCTTCCCAAGGCTTGTCCATATTTATTCTAAAAGTATATCTAGGTTGCATAGTTTCAAAGTTTTTAGTAAAACCTAAGTGTTTAAAGCCTATCTTTTTTAAATTATTGATAACAGTATCATCATTTTCTTTTATGATATTACCATCATTATCTTCCATATGATATATAGTATCTGGATCTATCTTAATAAAAATAGCTTTATACTTTTTAGCATATTTCTTTATTTCATTAGTAAATTCTTTTAATAAATCAATATTTTTATAATCT
>JAEEGK010021152.1_pt1 | contig 13773 bp, 21 predicted proteins | sample 8958771 | NCBI WGS metagenome assembly JAEEGK01 (sample SAMN16246547, study PRJNA631951) | gut metagenome | biome: gut microbiome; feature: rumen; material: SC-attached | host: Bos | place: Iran: Karaj | collected 2018-10 | reverse complement strand
GTTTGTCAAGAATGAATTTCACTTTTTTTGCATATTTTACATTTGTTACAAAACAACACAGGAAAGCTTTTTACGGGGTTTCCTCTGATTCCGGAATATACCTGGCCCTTTCACCGCCAACCAGCAGGGGACGGGTGCGGGCAGCGGATATCCGGGCTTCCCCAACCTGTGAGATGCTGAGTCGAACAGGTACAGCAACACGACGGAGGTGCATGCCGATCAGGGTCTGTCCGATATCAAGACCGGCATCCGCCTGAACAGCAAGGACTGCCACCGGATCCTTGAAACGCTTCCATGCGGCAGTGGCCAGGGAACCGCCGGCCTTGATCCGGGGAACGACCCATACAATTTCATAACCATAGCGCTCCGCCGTTTCCCTTTCCATGATCAGGGAACGGTTCAGATGCTCACAGCACTGGAATGCAGGCGCCACACCGGCATCACCGCATACCTTTATCACGGCCTCCACCACGGCTTCACCGAATTCATAGGTGGAATTGTGACCGATGGTGCCGCCGGCAATTTCACTGGAGCTGCCGCCAATGACCAGCAGCTTTACCGGATTGAAATGGGGACGGTTTTCCTGTAGCAGGGCTGTAACGGCCAGTTCTGTCTGGGCATATACCAGTTCAGCAGTGATACTCATAGCGGTTCGATCCTTTCCTGATCTTGGTGAGTTTATACTTTATTGCATAACGCGGTTTCAGCTCTGTCATATCCGGTCCAGCAGATTACGGATCTGATCTTCTTTTTCCCGGATATACCGGATGCGATTGATGGTGTTCCGGACCTCCGAGACGCCCATGGCCTGTTCCTCTTCGTCCTGGCACTGTCCCAAAGCCCTGGTGATATTATACTCCAGCCATTCAATCCAGGTATAGGCCAGACCCAGCACGCTTCCGTAATTCCTGAAACCGTTATCCCAGGTTTCAAGGTATCCGTCAAAGAAGGCTTTCGTTTTCGCCAGATCCAGGGTGCAGGTTGTGATGCCGGACCACTGCAGGGACAGCTGCAGAACGTGGGACACAGGGTTGCCGTAATCCAGGCATTCCAGATCAATCATCACCGGTTTGCCTTCATCCCACATGACATTCTTGGGATCCATATCCTCATTGGTAATGCATTCAATAGCAGGCAGTGCCAGCCGGGCGGCGTTCAATGCTTCCTGCGCGTCGTTCAGCAGCTGTTCGTTCTCCTTCAGCAGGGGAGTGATGACACTGTTCTGCCTGTCCGCCTCCGCAATGTATTCCGCCCACTTGATGGTACTGAGTTCCGGAATGACAGGTGCCGTATACCTGGGCTGCAGGGCGTGGATGCGGGCCTGAATGATTCCGGCCTGACGGCACTGATCCGGTGTGATGTTGTTCCAGTCCGTGATGCTGCCGTTCTGCCAGCGGAAGACATAGAAATACTCATTGGCCACTTTCTGCATCTTTTGTCCATTGAGTGTCAAGGCAGCTACTACCGGGATTCCGGCATCCTCGATGATCTGTTCCAGCGTTTCCGCTTTCCGGTAATTATCCATGACATTCGGCCGTTTCATGATCTCCGGATTCAGATGCTTTACAGCATAGGAACGTTCCGGGGTATTCACCCGGTACATTCTGTGCATATAGCCGCCGGAGACAGGCGTAACAGGCGGCAGGATTTGTCCGAGACCGGCTGCTTCAAACAGCCTGGCAATAGTTTTTTCGATATCCATCATAATTCATCAGCCGGTATAAACGACTTCAAACTCCTCACAGACGAGTTTCATATCCTCGTCAAATTCAAGATCCGCTTCTTTCAGTTCTTCTGTGAAAAACCTTTTATGCACCTCACGCCAGTATGCCAGGGACCGGTCTCCTTCGCCTTCTTTGAATGCATGTTCCGCAGTCACCTGGCTGAAAGGCGTGACATATACTTTGGTTGTCCTGGTGATACAGACAGCCTGTTCATTGGAGTCCAGGATGATGTTGTATGCGCCTGCTTCCGGCAGGTCTTCCTTTTCCAGCTCGTAAAAGCAGTATGCGGAGCAGGTGGCGGTCTTGATTCCGTCCTTTACAAGCCGGGCCAGGGTGTCCGCATCATCCCCGAAAGACCAGGCGTCATATTCACCGGTTAATCCGGATTGATTCCACATTTCTTCTGCTGTCATTGTTGATTTCTCCTGATGTTTTTCATAAGGTTCCGCACGGGCGAAACCAGCAATCATCATAGCATGAATACAGGGAAAAAGCGAGGGAACAGCAGACAGATGTATTCTTCTGTCTGTGCGATTAGTTGCAAAATAAAACAGTTGACAAAATCAACTAAAAGGGTTATTCTCTGTCGCATAAAGGAGGCGGGAAGAATGAATCAGGTGAAACAGCTGCGGGAATATACCAGGGAACTGGAATGTCATCTGGCAAACATGAATCAATCAGACTGCTGCCAGTGCGGTGTGAATACGTCACAGTGCTTCCTGCTGGTAGAAATCGGCCGAAAACCCGGCATCTGTGTCAAGGAACTGGCTGAGGCCCTGAGGCTGGACAAAAGCGGCATCAGCCGAAGCGTGGAGGAACTGGTTCAGAAAGGTTATGTGAACCGGGAACCGTCGAGGGAAGACAGACGGAGCGTTGTGCTGTCCCTGACAGACAGCGGCAGGGAGCGGTTTGACAGGATTGAGAACGACATGGATATGAAGTTCCGGAAGGTTCTGTCCGGTATTGAAACGGAAAAGCGGGAACAGGTTCTGGAGGCGCTGAGACTCTATAACGAAGCCTGCAGGAAAGCGGAGTGCAAATGCGAATGATACGTCAGGAAAAAGCAGTTGAGTATTTCAACAGGGGGTTTCACTGCTCACAGGCCGTTCTGGCTGCCTATGCGGATCAGTGCGGCCTGACAGAGGAAAAGGCGCTGAAGCTGGGCGCCTGTTTCGGAAGCGGAATGAGAAAAGGTGAGGTATGCGGTGCCTGTACCGGTGCGCTGATGGTGCTGGGTATCTTATACGGATACGATGACCCGGAAAATCAAAAAAGCAAGCAGACAGCGGACGAAGTGAACGACAGGATGATGGACGGATTTGCCCAAGCCTGCGGATCCTGCCTTTGTAAGGAAATCCTGGGGTATGATATATCCAAACCGGAAGAGAAACAGCAGGCCCGGGAAAAGAACCTGTTCAGGGAAGTATGCCCGCAGATGGTTAAGAACGCGGTCAATGTACTGGAAGATATTATCAGGGAGAGACGAGAAAATGGATAACAAACTGACAATCCGGGACGTCCGGACAGAAGACGCGGAAAGACTTGTTGAGATTTATGCCCATTACGTTCAGAATACGGCAGTTTCCTTTGAATACGAAGTGCCGACTGTGGAAGAATTCGCAAACAGAATACAGAAGATCAGCGCAAAGTATCCTTATGTGGTCTGCCTGGATCAGGATAAAGTGATCGGCTATGCGTATGCCGGCCGGTACAGCCCCAGGGAAGCCTATAACTGGACGGTGACCACCTCCATCTATATTGACAAGGATCATCACCGGAAGGGCGCCGGCACTTTACTCTATGCTGCACTGGAAGAAAAACTGCGGGAGAGGGGAATTGTCAATCTGCTGGCTGGAATTGCATATGTGGAAGAAGAGGATGAATACCTGACGCATGACAGTGTGTATTTCCATCAAAAGATGGGATATGCCCAGGTGGCCCGGATGATGACCGTCGGCAAGAAATATGACAGATGGTATGATCTGCTCTGGCTGCAGAAAAAGCTGTAAAGCAGCAAAAAACATGCAAAAACCCGGTTGGGGAGAAAGATTCCCAACCGGGTTTGTTTTATCGGTATATATTTACTTTTTGCCGGAGAACCGGGCCATAGGTTCACCCCATGCACCGAGGTCTGTTCCTTTCCAGCTGAAGTAGCGGCTGCAGGTGGTTTTGACAGGCGCAATCGCATTCAGCTTATCCAGGGAAGTGCCCTTACCGTTCGCCAGCGTTTCATCCTGCAGTACGTTGCGGATGCTGCACAGCATGACCTCGCCGTCATCCTGCTGAATAAAGTCCTTGACTTCCAGTTCAAAGACAACGGGGGAAACGGCCAGAACCGGTACTGGCAGTACGCTGCCTTTTTCAATTTCAATATCCAGGTTCATTTTTTCCGGGTTATGTCCGTCTGTGCATCCCAGATAATCAGCCAGGGGGAGCATTTCTTCCGTAACCAGATTGGCTGAAAACACCTTCTGCCGGTGAATGTTATCCTTTGTCAGCTTGCTGCCGCCGATGCAGGCCATCACACCCAGTTGCGTGTCCCAGGTATAGCTGAACCAGCAGAAAAGGCCGAAATCGGCTTTGCCGTTTTCATCATAGGTTCCGTAGAGGAAAAGCGTCTGGGGACAGTAATCGTTCGTAGGAGATAAACTGATTTTACTCATGGTTGTTTCCTTTCTGAGTTATTCGCTCAAGGGAGATTTGTCATTTCTGTCTGCTTCGCGTACGTTGTCCAGCACCCGGAGCAGCATGCTTTCAAAGGAGGTGATCTCTTCGTTCTCAAACCCCCGGAAGTAGATGCCGGTCATCTCTTCCGACACAGCAGCATACTGTTCCTTGCACTGCTGTTCTTTCGGACCGAGGAAGATCCGAACCACGCGCCGGTCTTCCGTGGAACGGACGCGCTGTACCAGACCGGCGTTCTCCATCCGGTCCAGCATGCTTGTCAGCGTACTGTTGGCCAATCCAGTCCGCTGGCCGATCTCATGCGCGGAAAGACCGTCCTGCTGCCAGAGCGCGTCCAGGATTTTTCCCTGCGGGCCGTTAAAGGTATCCGCACCGGAAGCATCCAGCAGCTTTTCAAATACACGGCCGCCGATCAGGCGGATCTGGGCGATATAATCACCGCTGCGTGATATTCTCATGGTTATCCTCCTTCCATGTAGAATATTACTATATAGAAATAATATCGTCAAGTCCTTTCTGAAAAAGAGAGATAAACTTTTGAAAAAGCCATTGACCCGAACACGGTGTCGGGGTTTACAGTGATTCCGGCGGAGAGAATTGAACGCTGTGATCCTCCGGCCGGAAGCATAAGAAAGGGAAAAGGTGAATGGTATGAGTCTCGAATTCAGGAAAGCAGGCACGTCAGACGTGCCGGTGCTGAACAGCCTGTCCAAACAGGCATTTGACACGGACGTTGAAGTCGGTGGCACTTTGACAGGAGGGCCTCCCGGATATATGTCTGTTCCGTTTCATATGAAGATGGCGAGGACAGGCCATCTGTATAAGCTTACGGAAAACGGCCTGATTATTGGCGGAGCTCTTCTGTTTCATGATGGGGCGGAGCTGAATGTCGGCAGGATATTTATCAATCCGGAACACTTCCGTAAGGGATATGGGATCCGGATGATGGAAGCCATTGAGGATATGTTCACTAACGTGAAGGTATTCACGCTGGATACGCCTGTATGGAACATCCGAACCAATGCTTTTTATACAAAATTGGGCTATACGGAAGTGAGGCGCGACGGAGACTTTATCTATTATGCCAAACAGCGGTAATCTGAAAGAATATGAAAGAAGACCCGGATCATGATAATGAACCGGGTCTTTCTGTATCCGCCTGCGGTCAGCAGATGAGCCGCAGCTCTTCCATGTTGTTTTCAAAAACGCCTGTTTTCCGGAAACCAACAGATTCATACAGTTTTTTCGCGTTGACGTTGCCGGGAATGACGCCGGTGTAGATTTCCTGTGCATGGAAACGTTCCTTCAGGAATGCGATACCGAGTTCCAGCGCTTTTCGCCCATAGCCTTTATGCTGATGTTCCCGGTCGATCAGCAGTTTCCATAGGGTGTAGTACTGCTTGGTTTCATAATAACCCATCATGATGAAGCCGACGATTTCCTGATCACTGTAAACCACGAAAGGGAAGGCAGTCTCCTGATAAACATAGGCCTGAGCCAGGGATTCCGCGGTGGTGGAAACATAGCCGGTCTGGTCATCGTTGATTTTCAGACTGAGCACTTCATCCAGATTGTCCTGTGTGACAGGTTTGATCTGTACCATCTGTTCCTCCGAAAAAATGTATATTCGTTACCTGAGTGTACCGCCATGGAAGGTGCATTCATATACCTTTATTTCGCCCCGGTAGATTTCCTCATATCCCTGGAACCAGGTAAAATCACCCGTTACCTTGCAGCGGTAGGTATATTCTCCGGCCTGATAGTATTCCGGCCCCCGGTAGGGCATTTTTTGGTCGGCATGACGAAGAGCTTCCTTCAGGAAATTCCCGCTGAAGCTGTCATCCAGCACCCTGCCCATATAGTTCATTGCATACACAGCGGTTCCATCGTGCCAAACGGCTTCTTCCCCGGCAAACAGTTCTCCGCCGACGTATGTGTCGTGATACAGATAACGGCCGTTTTCATACCTGAAATCGTGGGATTGGGGCCGGGTGGAATTCACCTCGTTCTGAAACGCGGCATAGGTGTTCACGTTGGCTTCCAGCCGGAATGCAATCAGCTCTTCCATGTCGGAGTCCTGTTTCGCAGCAGGGCGGACAGCACAGTCCTGATCCTTTACCAGGTAATCCACGCTGACGTTGAGCAGATTGCTGATCTGGATCAGGTTGAAGATGTCCGGATAAACCTGTCCGGCTTCCCATTTGGCGACTGCCTGCCTGGAGACTCCTGTTTTTTCCGCCAGTTCTTCCTGCGTCAGGCCTTTATTTTTCCTGAGCAGCTGAAGTTTTTCAGAAAAGATCATTTTCATCACCTCGGGAACAGGGTAACAGATTTAGCGTTGCTTTCACATCAATCAACAGTAGCAATTTTGCTGCTTCTGCTATACAAAGTGTGAATCTGATCATTACAGTTCTTTTGACAGAAGCCAGAAACCTTCGTCAGGAGCCGGATTCATGTTTTCGTCCATGGCGCAGGGATCTGAATAGCAGCCCTTGATTTTTTCGGTAAACCCAAGCCGGTGATACAGCCTGATGTTCTGCTCTTCGTCCGGGCCGACACCGATGGTGGCACGCTGAAAACCGGCAGACTTCAGATCGGCCAGGATAGTTTCCATCAGTCGGGTGCCAAGCCCCTGACCACGGTATTCCTTCCGGATCCTGAAAGCGCACAGGTAGGCAACGGTGTTTCCATCCGCGAAATCCTGATCAGTCTCTATATTCCGGAAGGCATACAGTTCACCGATCAGTTCTCCGTCATGTTCCAGCGTCCAGAAGTCCGCATTTCCGGAGTTAATATTCTGATAAAAGAACCGGGCTGTGGGCGATGCTGTATTCACGTCCGGGTAGTCCCATAACTTCAGCATTTCCTCACCGGTTGCTTTTCTGATTAGCATCTTTTTCCTCGTTCAGTCAGAATTGTAAAAGTTGTTTCCAGCGGTTTCCGGGAGATTAAAAATAATGTTCCATCAGGCGGTCGACCCATTCGGGAACAGCTGCGTCTTTTCTGTCATATACGGGATAGTAGGGCTTGATATCCAGAACGGGTGTGCCGTTGACAGCATCAAGGCCTTTCACAGCAAGCGTACGGTCTGAAACAGAGATGATTTCGACAGACGTCATGCCAATGCGATTGGGCCGGTCCTTTGCCCTTTGGGAGAAAATACCCACCATCGGCATATCCTCCCGGTTCTGCGGCCGTCTCTGCAGATGCTTCTCCTTCACAAACTGAGCCTGATCCAGATAATACAAAATAATGGCATGGGAGAACTGGTCCAGGCCGGAAAGGCCGCCAGCATACTGATCATCGAGGATAATCGTTGAGACGTTTCCGCCCCAGGCGGTATCCTTTTTTCCCGAAACGGTGTTTTCCACCCGGCCGATCGGCAGCATTTCAATTGATTTCATTTTATCAGTTTCCTTGCTTTATTCTTTTTTCAGGTTGAAAGCAATGCAGTCCAGGATATACCGGATCAGCAGCTCTCCGTAATCCGCATTGCCCCACTGCCAGGAAGGATCGCTTTCACTGAGCGGGTGTTTGTCGGAAACCATAAACGCAACAGCATTCCGGATTCCGTAAAGGTTGCACAGGTTAACCAGCGCGGAGGCTTCCATGTCCACAGCTGCACAGCCGATGTCGCGCCAGAACTGTTCCTTGCCGTAGGTCTGCCGGTAAACCGCGTCGGTGGTTACGGTTGGCTCCCGAAACACCCGAAAGCCTTTTCCCTGAAAGAAGGAAGCGAGCGTGTCGAAAGGGAAGGGAGGGGTGACCTGTGCAAAGCCAGGATCCTCCAGATAATGCTGGGAGGTTCCTTCCTCGCTCCATACTTTATCGGGAAGAATGATATCTCCTACAGACAGATGACCGGCGAAACCGCCGCACAGGCCAATCAGGAACACTTCCTTCACGCTAAGAATGTGAAGCGTTTCAACGGTACAGGCAATCTGCGGCGCTGCATAGCCTCCATGGAGGAAACAGACATCAGTATTTCCTTCTATTCCAAGCACCTCGGAATGGGTGATGAAACCGGGCAGCTTTTCCATGAGCTGACGACAGGGATAATGTTCCTTCAGTACCGGCATTCCTTTCCCCAGACAAAAAACAACTGCTCTGGCAGGGAGTACGGGAATCTTCATGTCGGGGTATTTGCTTTCAATCTGTTTTGCGGGGCTGAGGATGGGTTCCCCGGGATCATACCATGACATGGATTTCACTCCCTTCCGATTTGTGATCAGGTGTCCTGCCGCAGCAATTCGATATAGTAGTCCAGCAGTTCAAAAATCCAGTCATGCAGCCGGGAAAAACGGAATCCCAGCGACGCAGCCAGATCCGTGTTAATGCTGTATTCCGGTTCCCCGTTATAGGGTGCCGCGTCACCGCCGGCGTTCAGAACTGCCTTTTTCCCGGTCTTCTGTTCAACATAGTCCAGCATTTCCCTGATGGAGATTGTGCCTTCTGAAGAGCCGTTGACGGCGCCCCTGAAGTCCTTTTCTGCAAGAAACGCCAGGAACTTTCCAGCTTCATCGGAACGGATAAAGCCCATCTGACAGTCCACATTGTCGATAAACATGGGGATGGATTTCATGACGTGCTCTACATAGAACAGCAGGCGCTTTGTATAATCATCCTTTCCGATGACGAAGGGATACCGTACGGCAATCCAGTTCCGGTCCGGATACTTCTGCCACAGGGCGCATTCCGCCTGCCGCTTGATTTCATCATAGGGGAAATCCGGCCTGCCGCACCAGATCAGTTCCTTTGACAGGGCATCAAAATCAGATTCCACCGTGTTGATGTGCTTCGGATCATATACGGCGGTGGTGGACATCTGGATATACCGGTCAAAGTCCGCTGCATCCATGAATGACTTAATATCATTGGAACAGTAGGCCAGCTTGTCGATGATCACATCGAAGTGCCTGCCGGACAGTGCGTTCCGTACGCTTTGGGCATCAGTCCTGTCAAGAATGAGCCGTTTGACCCTGCTGCCGAAAGAATCGGCAGACAAGCCGCGTGTGGCGATCGTTACATCATGCCCGGATTTCAGAAGCTCCTCAATCATGGGAATCCCGAAGAATCGCGTACCGCCGATTACCAGAATGTTCATTTCACTGTCTCCATTGCACAAAGAATCGAATTCCGGAAGGTATTATTCGCTATAGAGCAGATCCTGGATGATGAAATCACGGGAAAGGGAAGTCCAATGACCGGGAAGGCAGATTTCATTCATCTCCTTCATGCGGGCTGAAAGGAAGCGTACTGTTTTCAGCAGCTGAGCCGCATTTCAAGCATGCCGTTTTCAAAAAGGCCGGTTTCCCTGAATCCCATGGATTCATACAGTTTTTTCGCAGCATCGTTACCGGGGATCACACCGGTATAGATCTCCCGGGCGTCAAAGCAGTCCTTCAGGAAAGCGATTCCCAGTTCCAGTGCTTTTCGTCCGCAGCCTTTATGCTGATGGTCCCTGTCAATCAGCAGTTTCCACAGAGTATAGTAGTTCTTCGCCTCATAGAAGCCCATCATGATGAAACCGACGACTTCCTGATCGCTGTAAACAGCGAAAGGGAATGCGGTCTCCCGGTAAACATAGGCCTGGGCCAGGGATTCGGCCGTGGAAGAAACAAAGCCGGCCTGGCTGTCATAGATTTTCAGGCTGAGAACTTCATCCAGGTTTTCCTTTGTGACCGGCTGCAGATGTACCATTTTCTCCTCCGAAATTACAGATTCAGTTTACTGTGATCTGACAGATTAATCCAGTAACGGCGAATGGGTTCTTCATCAGTATCAACGCGAACCGTGTTTTCCAGGATGCCGCCGCAGTGTTCGACCGTCTTCCGGGAAGGAATGTTTCCTTCGTGGACGCCGATCAGGACTTTGTCGATCTTCTTTTCACGGGCCTGTTCCAGCGCCAGACGGAGGGCCTGAATCCCATATCCTTTCCCCCGTTCTTCCGGACGGATGCCGTAGCCTATATGGCCCCAGGTCCGGAACCCTTCCACGGTCAGGTAATGCCGCAGGCTTACCGCTCCGATCAGCCTGCCGGATTCATCCATGACAAAATACGAAGTTGTGGCGGCAAAGCGGGGATCCACGATCCCGTGTTCACAGTTATCCAGCATTCGGACCAACTGCGCATACTCCTCAAGGCTTGCAAAAGGAGCGTCCAGGAACCACGGCGCGATCTGTGTTTTGCTCTCACACCATTCTGTCATCATTTCGTTATATTGTTCATAATAAGCCAGGTCAGGCTTTACCAGATGCAGCTTCATCGGAATCACCTCTCATTTTGCCGGGCGGGGATAACTGATATCGTCTCCCCAGCTTTGAAGTTCATCAAAGTACCCCTCCACAGTCATCAGGCCGTACTGCCATAAAAAGGCACGATCCCTTTCAGGAATCTCACTGAGCTTCATCCAGAGAACTTCCTTCAGGGGCGGATCATCCGCCGGCTCTTCCGGGTCATAACCGGTTACCGCTTCCTGATCCGCGGGAATGCTGACCTCGAAGGCGTATTCCGCACTGCTGCCTTCTTTGTACAGTAACACCAAAGGCCGGATAATCGTCCCGTCCAGCCCGCATTCTTCCTTCAGCTCCCGGATGACCGCCTGCTCAGGCGTTTCGCCTTCTTCAATACCGCCGCCGGGGAGGGTGTAGAATTCATGACCGAAATAGAAAACCCGCTCCATCAGGATCCTGCCGTTCCGGACAACGACGGCCACACTGCGGCTTCGCCGGTAAAGGTATTCCTGTTCCTTGCTATCCATACAGTCCTCCTGATTACAGCAGGGTGATCTTTTTCAGGACGGTGTAGCCTGCTTCTTCCACCCGGGAAAATTCGATTTCGCTGATCCGCGTTTCAAACGGAACAAAATGCTTCCGCATTTCCGCACAGACCGCGTTCAGATTCGCTTCCGGATTGCAATACAGCGTTGTATGCGGATACCAGAGATCCCCGGCAGTCCATTGATCCAGAGATTCACTGTACTGATCCGCAATGCGCCTGTGCAGGGAAATGAGTTCCGGAGATTCTGACGGCGCGGCGATGACGATGTCGGAAAGCACTTCAATCTGTTCATAGCGGACAGTGAAGGAACGGGTTCCATTGAACATTTTAACGCATGACTGAATAAACGCATCGGTATCGTCCGGGAGATACGTGGCGAGCGTAATATGCGCGTGAAGGGGACGGGTAAACCGAACCCCGGGAAGAGCTGTTTCGCGAAGCAGGGTCAGGGACTGATCCGCTTCAGGGGACAGCAGCGCGATAACGCAGAGCATTTCTGTTCACCTCCGAAAAGGTATGAAAGGCAAAGCTATTTCCCGATTTCTTTCAAAAACGGGGCCAGCCTGTCCTTGTCCGAAAGGACCGGATCTTCACAGGGTAGTTCCAGGGCAATTTCCGGATCTTTCCAGTTGATGCTTCCGGCATACCCGCGGACAAACTCCCGGTCCGCGGCAAAGTACTGGATGGTGTTTTCCTCGAGGGAAAGGAAGGCATGGCCGAACCCCGAAGGAATATACACAAAAACGGGATCGGCAGCGTCCAGTTCCAGGGCCTGCCATTGCGCACAGGTCGCGGAGCCTTTCCTCAGGTCCACCACATAATCCAGTCCCTTGCCCTGCAGGACGGAAATGAGCTTTGCCTGGGGATAAGGTTCTTTCTGGAAATGGATGCCGAAGAAGGTATGCCGTTCAGGCATGGTATAGATCCGCTGAACTTTCCAGTCTGCCTGCGGAACAGCTTCCCGGATCTGATCGGGGGAAAGATCCGTCATGCTTCCGCAGATGTCTGTACGGACAGCCGGTTCCAGTACCAGAACCTTATCAAACAGGCGCTGCCTGATCTTCATTTTTTTATCCTCCGCATTCAGCCTTTATATACAATCCTGCGGTCTTCCGGCTGATAGGGATGGGCTCTGAAGACCTGCCCGAAACATTCATAATCAATATCGTTTACGGTGTTCCCGGCTTCCAGATCTTTCAGCGCGGCCAGCATGGTGTCGAACAGCTCAATGCCGCAGGGCGCCTGGCAGTGGCCGTGCAGGATGGTATCAAACTGATCCTTCAGGGGGAGCAGGCGTTCCATGCTTTCGATCTGCGTTTTTACGGGCAGGGATTCCTCCAGTTGCAGCCACAGGTGCTGTACCATACCGTCTCCTGCAAAAAGAATGCGATCCTTCCGGTCCAGGAGGACGATTTCTCCGGCAGTATGCCCCGGAAAATGAATCGCTTCCAGTTCAACTCCGCCCAGATCAAAAACCTGCCCGTCTTCAATGTTTTCAAAGGGCGGGAAACTGATCCCGAACTGTTTCATGGCAGCCTGCATCTGGGGCATGTTGATGGTTTCCTCCGTAAGGGGCAGATCCGCCAGGTTCATATAAGCTTTATCAAAAGCCCAGTTTCCGCCCATATGGTCTCCGTGGCCGTGGGTGTTGATGCAGATCAGGGGCAGGGAGGTCAGGGCTTCCGCGACTGCGCGGATATTGCACATACCGATGGAGGTATCGATGACAGCGGCCTGTTTTGTTCCGGCTACCACGTAGCAGGTGGCTGCGTGATTATCATCCAGCAGCCAGATATGGTCATTGATCGGGATTACATTCGGGATTCTCAGCTGGGGTGCGTTTTCCATGTTTTCTTCCTCCTGTTGAATGGATGTATCTTTTCCTGAAAGATTCAGTGATTTCAAGAAGTTATTCTGTTCCTGCCCGGTTGCCGGATGCTTCACGGGGCAGGCGGCGGACCGGAACGATGATAACGATGCAAAGTTGATTGTACAATATCAGTTTGACTCCCGGCTGTCAATGACAGACACCGGGGAATCATTCATGGAAGATAAAGGATCATATAATGATGAAAGTTAAACAATTAACGATAAACGTTAAAAATATATTGACAAGCGTATAAACAGGGTTTAGTATAATGGCTGTGAGTGAAAGGGAAAGTCTTTGCGGATAATAAGAATACAAAGGAGAAATATGCTATGGAAACAACGGACATTATGGAAAGAACGCTGGCACAGGAAAAAGGCCGGTATGATAAATTCTGCAAGATAATGCATATTTTCAGTACGCTTATGAGCATCCTGTTTGCGGCCGGTGCTGTTTTCAGCCTGGTCGTGCCAATTATCCAGGCGATACAGTACCGTAATAACGGGGGGAAAGCAGATATCCTTTCGGTGCTGGTTTCAGTGATCTATGTATTCCTGGTGCTGGGCGGTATTGCCCTGCTGTGGAATTTAGCACGTCACATTTTCCGCCGGCTGAGAACCGCGGAAACACCCTTTTGCTACGATATTGCGGACAAGATCAAAGGCGCCGGGTTCCTTGCCATACTGCTTGGCATCATCAGTCTTGTTTACAGGACG
>JAEEGK010021151.1_pt1 | contig 13773 bp, 9 predicted proteins | sample 8958771 | NCBI WGS metagenome assembly JAEEGK01 (sample SAMN16246547, study PRJNA631951) | gut metagenome | biome: gut microbiome; feature: rumen; material: SC-attached | host: Bos | place: Iran: Karaj | collected 2018-10 | reverse complement strand
TGGGTCCGCTCATGTCGGCCTTCAACTCCGTACACTTCACCTCGCCGTAGCCATGGATGGCGTATATTTTCCCGTCGTCGTCGAAGAGCACGCTGAGGTCGTAGATCCGGCCCTGCATGTTATGGTGTTCCCACGGTCCGCGGATATCCTTCGAGGTGTAACACTGCAAACCCTTGCCGTTGATGTTCGAGAAAACGTAGAACTGCCCGTTGGCATAGCGGATGGCAGGTGCCCAGATGCCCTGGCCGTAAATCTCCTTGTGGTTCCTTAGTGAGAAGGCATCGTCGGGGAAGTCGAAGCGGTCGAAGCAGTAGGATACGTTCTCCCAGTTCACGAGGTCTTTTGAGTGGAGAATCACTAGGCCCGGCACGGTGTGCATTGTCGTTCCTGCCAGATAGTAGTCATCGCCTACACGCAAAATGTCCGGGTCGGAGAACTCGTCGTAAAACAGCGGGTTGGTATACGTGCCATTGCCGTTGTCTGCCGTCCACGACCGCTGCTGGGCGGCAGCTCCAAGCACTGCCACCAGCATGGTCATCATCAATAAATGCCGTCTCATATATTTCTTTATTTTGTTTTATTTAGCGTTGGCCAACCGTCGGGCGTCCAACTGATAGGTCGCTGGATGAGTACAGATGCTCCCTCTTGGGCTACGCTGTAGCCGTGACAGATGAAGATGTCCTGACCGTCTATGTTATAGGCGGCGCAGTGCCCCACTGCCTCATACTCCTTCTTGTCACCCTCAAGGAAGATCTTTCCTCCTCCGTCGCGCATGTCCTTGCCCTCTGGGTCGAGGTATGGACCTTCTACACTGCGGCTGCGGCCTACGGCCACGCGGTAGTTGCTCTTCGCTCCCTGACAGCAGTAGTCCCAGGATACGAACAGGTAGTACCATCCGTCGTGCTTGAAGATGAACGGTGCTTCGATGGCGTTGGGACCAGCATAGTCGGAGGTCGGATTCTTAGGAGGATTGGGATTCACGGAGAGTGCCTTCTTGCCATCAGGATCCGTCAGGTTGAATCGGCGGGCAATGGTTTTTGGCTTTACCGACTCCTGACTCCTGGCTCCTGACTCCTTGGCTACATGCATCGTTGTGTCGAGACGGACGAGCTGGATGCCATCCCAGAAGGATCCCCAGACGAGCCAAGGCTGATCCTGATCGTCGATGACGAAGTTTGGGTCGATGGCGTTCCAGTTGTCACGACCTTCGTGTGAACAGACGATACAACCTTCATCGTCCCAGAGGCCGGAAGCTAAGGAACGTGTGGAGAGCAGTCCTATGGCAGAGCCGTTGCGCCCGAATGTGGAACAGCTGTAGGCCATCCACCAGCGGTTGTGCCATCTGATGACATCCGGAGCCCACACATGGTGGGTGAAGCCGGGCACAGAGTCATGAGCCCATTTGGGGATGACCGTCATGACCGGGTCAGCCTTTACCGTCCAGGTCTTGCGGTCCTTTGAGGTCATCTGTTGGATACCCATACCTGTGGCAAAGATATGCCAGGTACTGTCTTCGAGCGCCATCACCGGGTCGTGGACCATTGGTGTGGTGGTCTGGAAATCTGCACGCTTGAAATGGCGGGGCTGGGCGACTGTCTGAGTGGAGACAAAAAGGGCCACCAGCGACCACATTATTGTTTTCGCTTTCATATCTTACAGTGTTAAGGAGAAAAGTAAAGGGGGCGGGCTTCGCTAAGTCCGCCCCCTACTCAAGATTACTAACTAACAAATTAAATATGTAGAATACAAATATCAATCCTACTCGAATACCAAGTGGCAACCGTCAACCGTGAAGCGGAACCAGAGGTCATCGGAGATAGGACCAATGCCGAGGTAATCCTGGTAGTAAGTGTTGCCGTCATTGCCCAACATGACGCAGCGCACATCAGCCGTCCCGCCATTGTTGGTGACAGACACCGTCACCGTTGCATCGTCCATGGCCTTGAGCCATGCACCCCAGTCAGCCTGTCCACCGCTGAGCACCAGGTTCGGATTGTTCTCATAGCAGGCACCCCAACCGTAGTTGTCGGCACGTACCACAGCATATTCAGAAGTTCCATCGCTCGTTAGAACGACCACGAAGTTGTTCCAGTTGTTCTGCAGGTTGCTGTAGTTCTTGATGCGTGTGACAACGGTCTTACCCACAGGAACGTTGAAGTCTGAAGAGTGAGCGCCCCACCAGCCGGTAGAGTTGTCATCAGCACCAATCACGTTGTCGAACTCCAGGTGGCAGTTGTCTACCGTGAAGCGGAAGTAGAAGTCCTCTGGATCGATGGCGATGCCCTTATACTCCTGAGTATAGAAGTTACCGTCAGTACCCTGCATGATTGCCGAGACGTCAGCAGATCCGTCGCCGTTGTTCGTAACGGCTACGTCGACCTTGGCACCGTCCATGGCAGCGAGCCATGCACCCCAGTCAGCCTGTCCACCGCTCAGCCACAGGTTCGGATTGTTCTCATAACCGGCACCCCATCCGTAGTTATCGGCACGGACGACGGCGAACTCAGTGTTGTCCTCACGGCAGAGCACCACCACGAAGTTGTTCCAGTTGTTCTGGCCACAGGTGTAGTTGGTGAAGCTGGTGATGAAGGTCTCGTTCGGGTTCACCTTGATGTTCTCGGAGTGAGCGCCCCACCAGCCGGTAGAGTTGTCGGTAGCACCGATACTGGTGTACATCTTGTCAACGATCTCGAACTCTGCAGATCCGATTACCGGTGCCGTGGCAGCCTCACCCTTGTAGGTCTTGGCATAGGCAGCAACCAGTGTCTTCTTACCCAGCGAGTTCATATTGGGAATAGCCTGGAAGGTCAGATCCTTTGCACTCACTGTAGCAGAAACCTCCTGTTCGAACTGGATGGTAGCGGTGACATTGGCAAATGCTTCCTCTAATGTAGTACCCTGGAGCACCTTCTTGGGCACACCGTTGAGTATCATCGACAGGGGCTGCTTGTCCTCCTTCGAGGTGAAGCCGCCAATGGGCTCGATGGTAGAACCGAGGAAGTTGATGAATGAACCCTCGGGAACCAGGAATGCACGGATGGTCGTGTTCGACTGATCTGCATTCAGGTTCACCAGCGGTGTCTTCTGAGTATAGGTCTTCGTCACCTTACCATTGGTCATCGTGACAATCATACCACCTTCTGTACGATCGATGGTCAGCGTCACCTTGCCGCCGAGCTGGTCTACGCCGGCGTCGGTATCAGTAGCAAATTCAAGAGTACTCGTTGCAAGGCTACGATCGATATAGTCACCCCACTCAGAGTTTCCGCTTGGCTGGAAGTCGTAGCGGATAGCACCGTATTCCTTATAGTTGCCAGAACCACGGTCCTCGTCATTGGTGATGATCAGGGCATAGTTCTTATAGGTATTCGATGCGTTGGGGTTGATGTTCAGATTGAACTGGGTAATCCACTTCTCACCCTCCGGGATCTGATAATACTTGGAGAAGACAGCCCACCAGCCGGTAGAGTAGTCTGTGGCGCCGACGGTATAGACATCTTCCTCCAAACCTTCTATTTCATCCTCGCCGCCCTGGTTCTTGGCCTTTTCTGCAGCAATGGAGTCGATTTTGCCGGAGATCCAGTCGGGAGAGTCGATGCTGTACAGGTCGCCGCCTTCACAGCTTGTAAAAAGTAAAGGAGAGAAGGAGAGAAGGAATAAGAAGATTACTCCCACCACTATCTTATTATATATACTATTTGTTTTCATAACTTCTATGTTCTTATGTTCTTATGTCTTAAAAAACATGTTCTTATGTCGAAATTAGAGATTCACTACGGGGTGTACTGTTCCATATAGCTTGTCAGCATTGCTGGTGCTACTGTTGGCGGAGTTACCCTGCAGGTTGGGGTTGTCGTTCAGAGTACCTTGGTAGATGGGGAAGAACTCATGACCAGGAATCCAAGAATCGTACGAACTTTTCAGTTCAGAATCTATACCAACTTCAGAATAGCTGACGGGTTCCTTCAGGCGACTGCGGTCGTTGGTACGACGGAAGGTTCCGTGCTCCTTCAGCTGCTGCAGACGACCACTGTCGTAGAACCATCCCCAACGGATGAGGTCGAAGCCACGGCCGAACTCACAGCCAAACTCCTTCGGACGCTCCACGTTCGCAATCTGCTCGAACAACTTGTCGGCACTGTTGAAATCAGAGAGTTTAAGGTCAGCCAGACCAGCGCGGTTACGCACCTGGTTGATCCAGTCGATGGCCTGCTGTGTAGGACCGCTGACCTCGTTCTCGCACTCTGCAGCGCGCAGCAGCACGTCTGAATAGCGCATCATGCGGAGGTTGATACCGCAGTGAAGACCAGTAATAACCTTGTCATAAAGACCTGTGCGCAGGTTGGTGTTCTTGGCGATAGGCAGACCACCATAGTTGTTGTTCGTCACGAAAGGTGCGTCATCTGAGATAGGCAGTGTATAGCAGACATTGCCATACTCAAAGCCATCCCATTCTGGCTCGTAAGTGCCGATGGTCCAGTAAAGACGGGGATCGAGCGAGCCGCTGGTAGTACGCTCAGCCTTGAAGAGGTTGTAGAGCCAGGGAGAAGCAGAGAGGTCTGCCCAGCCACCGCAGTCGCCAGGACCGTAGTTACTCTCGATGGCATGGCCCTGCGTAGCGTTCGGGCTGGTGTTCACGGGTGTCCACTCGTCGTCGGTACCCTGAGAACCGTAGTCCAGGAACTGCACTTCGAAGAGGCTCTCATCATTGTTCTCGTAAGCAGGTCCCTCACGGAAGTTGTCACCGTAGTTGGCCATCAGCTTATAAGAGCCATACTGACCGTTGATGATATTCTTCAGAACGGTGAGTGCCTCGCTGTACTTATGGCGCATCATCAGTGCACGGGCATAATAGCCTGCTGCAGCACCGCTGGTGGCACGACCCTTGGCCCACTCACCGCCGGCATTGCGGCTGGGCAGCAGCGTCATGGCCTCAGAGAAGTCCTTCTCTACCTGATCCCATACCTCGTCGTAAGTGCTGTTGGTGCCATAGAGACCGTCGAGCGTAGAATAGGTTGCATAGTCCGTAATCAGAATCGGGTTCTGATAGTAGCCTGCGAGCATGTAGTAAGCCAGTCCGCGGAGGAACAGCATCTGACCTTTGATATGCTTCATCTGGTCGTTTAGGGCACTGTTGTCCTCACCACAGCGGGAGAGCGTGAAGTTTGTCACGTTGATGGTGTAGTACCAATCACGCCATGACCACTGTCCGATCTCGTCCGTAAAAGGAGCATTCAGGTCATCGAAGGGCATATACCATACCTGTGAAGAGTTCCATACCTCATCGCCACGGCACACATCGATGGTGTAACCAACGCGGGCGTAAGTTCCCTCCATACGAATGTGGTTGTAGGCTGCTATCACATTCTCCTCCAGGTCTTCGGCAGAGAAACCGAATGTAGCTGCCGTCTGCTGGTTGGGGTTTGTCACCTCCAGCTTGTCTTCGCACGAAGTGAGCGTGCCAAGACCTAACACCAGCGCTAAAGAAATTTTATATAGTTTCATATCGTATTTCATTTTTACATTATTCGTTATTCACTTTTCACTATTCACTATTTAGAAGGTGAAGTTCAAGCCAGCCATGAAGCTTCGGGCCGTGGGGTACGAGCAGTAGTTGTAGCCAGGAGTAAACGTACCGCCGGCATAGTCAACGTTGTAGCCTTTATAGCCAGTGAAGGTGAAGAGGTTCTGTGCCGATACATAGATGCGGACACCAGTGACATAGTTGGAGAACCACTTATTAGGCAGGTTGCAGCCAAGCTCAACGTTGGCAATCTTCCAATAAGCAGCATTCTGGATCTGACGGTCGCAGAACAGGTCGTTCCAAGCCAAGGTAGCACTATTAGAAAGGTATGTGCGAGGGATGCTGCTGACGTAGGTACCGCCGTCCCACTGGTTGGCGTCGAGAACAGCCACATCCTTGTTACCGTAGCCGTAGCTGGAGTTCAGGGCGTTGTACAGATAGTCGCTCACATGGTAGCCCAAAGCACCGAATGTAGAGATGCTCAGGTCGAAGATGCTATACTCCAAGTGTGCGCTCAGACCGAAGTTCACTGAAGGCAGGCCGCTGCCGAGCACTGTCTGGTCATCGGCATTGATCTGGCCGTCGCCGTTGACATCACGGTAGTAGCAGTCACCAACCTGTGCGCCAGGCTGATACTCTGAGAGTCCCTTGGATTGTGCGAGTGCATTCAGCTCGTCCAGCTGGGCCTGTGTGCGGATGATGCCTTGATAGTCCCAGCCGTAGAACTTACCGACTTCCTCGCCCACCTGAGTGATATAGGCGCCTGAGATGTATGAGTCAGTACCGAAGCCCAGCGAGGTCACCTTGTTGCTCAGTGTGCTCAGGTTGGCGCTGATCTCGTGTTTCAGGGCGTGGTCGCGGTTGCGGTAGGTCAGTGAGAACTCCAGACCACTGTTCTCCATCGATGCGGCGTTCATGGTCACTGATGTGTTGGCCACACCAGCGCTGGCAGGAACGGGCACACCGTAGAGCAGGTCCTGAGACTTGTTCTTGTACCACTCAGCGGTGAATTCGATGCGGTTGTTGAAGAAAGCCAGGTCGATACCGACGTTCATGGTCTTTCTCTTCTCCCATGAGAGATTCTCGTTCACGAAATTCGAAACAGCCGAACCTGTGATGGGCTGGTTGCCGAACGAGTAGGTCATATTGTTGCGGGCCATGGTGGCCTGGATGGCGTAGTCGCCCACAGCGGCCTCATAGCCGAGTTCACCATAGCTGGCACGAACTTTGAACATATTGACGATGTCGCGGTCGATGGGGAAGAACTTCTCCTTGTCGAAGCGCCAGCCTACGGAGATAGAAGTGAAGGTGTCCCAGCGGATGTCCTTCGACAGACGGGAGCTGCCGTCACGACGAACGATACCCGAGATCAGGTACTTGCCGTCGTAATCATAGTTCACACGAGCGAGGTATGAAGCCAGCGTGTGCTTGTACTCATAGCTGTCGGCACTCCAGGAGCTGGCGTTCTGCAGCTGCAGGAAATAGGGCTCTGAGAGGTTCACGCCCGTAGCGCCCAGAGTGTTGGTGTTCTCCTGTTCAAAGGTCTGACCCACCACCACGTTAGCGTGATGCAGTCCGATTGTACCGTCCCAAGTCAGCGTATTCTCTATCAGGGCATCGGTATATTTGCGATGAGCCTTGGTCAGACGCTCGTTCTCTTTAGCCAGATACACACGGTTGCTCTGAATCCATGCGGGGATCCAGGTCTTGTCGTTGGCCGAGGTCGTGCTGTAAGAGAGGTTGATCTTATAGGTCAGCTGGTGGTTCTTGCTCTTGATGCCCAGCATGCCGAGCAGGTCGACGTCGGCAGAGGCCGTACCCACGAAACGGTCCACGACCGTGTTACGGGTCAGCATATTGTTCACCAGCAGCGGGTTCATGGCCGAGATGTCACCGTGTACAGTGTCGTAGTACACACCGTAGCCATAGGCGTCGTACTTATAGCCGCTGGCCGAACCCACCATGTCGTCGAGTACCCATGTCGAATCGTCGTAAGCCTTGATGGTGGGCTGCATGTTCAGCACGCCGCCGAGGATGTTACCTAAGTTACCATAAAGTCCCTGCACGTATTCGTTGGCATTCGACACAGCCAGATTGTCCTGGTCTGAGTGAGAATAGACGAGACTGGTACGGAATTTGATGAACTTAATGTCCATCGTGTTGTTCACTCGGGCTGTGTAACGCTCAAAGTTAGGACCTGCGCCCTCGAGCGTACCTTTCTGGTTATAGTAGTCCAGACTGATGTTATAGGTGTTGTTGGCACCGCCACCGCTCAGATTCACGCTGTGGTTCTGGCGGATACCTGTCTTGAAGGCCTCGTCGAGCCAGTTCGTGTTGGTGTTGTCGCGGAAGTGGTAGTAGCCGTCACTGCCGAGGCTGTAGCCACCAGGTACGGGGATACCGGCATTCTCAGCGGCAATGCCGAGGTAGCGGCTGTACTGAGTGGCATCCATCACGTCGTAGACATCCTTCCTGATCTGGTCTACACCGAAGTAGCCCTTGTAGTCCACCTTCAGCGGCTGGTCCTTCTTACCACCCTTCGTGGTGATGATCACCACACCGTTAGCAGCACGAGAACCGTAGATGGCACCAGCGGAAGCATCCTTCAGCACCTGAATGGTCTCGATATCGTTTGGCGAGAAGTCGCGGATGGTCGTACCCATGGGCACACCGTCGATCACATACAGAGGTGCCGTGCTGCCGAAGCTACCGATACCACGGATACGTACTGACGGGTCGGCACCAGGCTGACCGTCAGAGGTGATCTGCACACCAGCCACCTTACCTTCGAGCATTGAAGAAATGTTGGAGTGCGACACGCGCTTCAGCTCATCGGCATTTACGATGCTCACCGAACCCGTCAGGTCGGCTTTCTTCTGCACACCATAACCCACTACGACCACCTGGTCGAGCATGAGGGCGTCCGACTCAAGTTCAATCTGATTAAGGTTCGCACGTCCGCGTACGGCAATCTCACGATCCTTGTAACCCACGTAGCTCACTACGAGCGTAGCATTAGCAGGAGCATCCAGTTGGAAGTTACCGTCGTAGTCGGTAATAGCGCCCGTCTGGGCACCCTTCACCTTGACGGTGGCACCAATGAGCGCCTCTCCTGATTGATCAACAACCTGACCGCTGACCTTGATGGTCTGGTCCTGCTGCACAGATGCCTTTGCGGTGGCTGGGCAGAACGTCAGTCCTCCCAGAATACCGAGAAATAGCATCACAGAGAATAATACTTCTTTCCTCATTGTTTGTTGCTTTAAGTTTATAAAAATTGAATTATATTAGTGAAATTTTTCGCAAAGTTAAGGTATTATAACAGACCAAAGGTGGACAAAACGTTTTATTAGGTGGACAAAACGTGCTTTCCCTCTAAAACGGTCATTTTTCTCTATTTTATCCCCTTTTACCCCACTTCGTTGACATAAATCAAGGAATTGCTATAATATATCTTAACAGCCGTTCTGCCCTTCCAAAACTTTTCGTATCTTTGCACTCATGATGAAGATTGTGATCCTTGACGGCTATTCAGCTGATCCCGGCGACCTCTCGTGGGAGGAGCTGGAGCAGATGGGCGAGTTGACGGTGTACGACCGCACAAGCCCGAGTGAGACTGTACAGAGAGCTGCTGAAGCAGACATCGTGTTGACCAACAAGGTCGTGATCGACCGTGAAAAGATCGCCCAACTGCCTCGCCTTAAGTATATAGGTGTGCTGGCAACGGGCTATAACGTGGTCGACATCGAGGCAGCCCACGAACGCGGCATCGTCGTGACCAACGTACCAGCCTATAGTACGGAAAGTGTCGCACAGATGGTGTTTGCCCATTTGCTGACGGTGACGAATCGTACAGAGCACTATGCCATACAGAATCGCAGTGGCCGATGGTCCGCCAGTCCCGACTTCTGCTATTGGGACTTCCCCCTCATGGAACTGGCAGGCAAGACCATCGGTATCGTTGGACTTGGCAACATCGGCCGCCGCGTGGCAGAGATTGCCCTCGCTTTTGGCATGAAGGTGAAGGCCGTGACCAGCAAGAGCCAGGAACAATTGCCTGCAGGCATAGAGAAGGCAGACCTCCAGACGCTGCTGTCTTCGGCTGACGTGCTGTCGCTTCACTGCCCGCTGACCGCCAACACCCGCCACCTCATCAATGCCGATACGCTGCGGCTGATGAAACCCACCGCCATTCTCATCAACACAGGCCGAGGACCTCTGATCGACGATCAGGCAGTAGCCAACGCCCTGCAAGAAGGACTGTTGGGCGCATTCTGTGCCGATGTGCTCACCACAGAACCGCCCAGCAGCAACAATCCCTTACTCTCGCAGCCTAATGCTTTTATCACGCCGCACATCGCCTGGGCATCCACTGAGGCTCGCACCCGTTTGCTCCAGATCGCTATTGCCAACGTACGGGCATTCGCCAGCGGCAAACCTCAGAATACTGTGTAGCCCCTATTCCAGAATCAGGTATTGGAATGGCTCCAGCGTGAGTGTGCTTTCGAGTTTGAAGTCTTTGTCTGTGACCTCATCCTCTGTCTCTTGGCCTACCCAGTTTTCTGGAATCTGAACTGCCTTTGGCTCGTTGCGCACATTAACCATAATCAGGAAGCTTTCCTCTGCGTCCTCCTTTTCAAAGATCAATACATCATCATCTGGCCATGCTCTCATCTTGCCCTTGCGCAGTGCGGGATGCTCGTTATATAGTTCTATCAGTTCCTTGTACTCCTGATAGATGGCCGAGTTGGCCGTCCAGTCTACGGGTACATACTTAAAGAAATTGATAGGTTCAGGATAGCTGACTTCCTGCGAACTGTAGATAAGAGCTCCTCCATGAGGGAAGATGCTAGCCACGTAGGCCGCCATTGCACCTCGCTCGTTGGTGAACTCTACGCAGGGCGTGGCCTCAGTAGAGTGGTCGTGATTGGTTGTAAAGCGAAGCTTGACTTTGCCAGCGGGCAGATTTGCATACTCTGCACTATCGGCTTTGATGAGGTCGGAGGCAGGAGCACCCTTCCACACCTTGACAATCTCATCTTTATAATCCCATCCGTAGTTCATGTCGAAGCCACCAACAGTGAAGTTATCCTCGTTCTTTCCCTCAGCCAGCATCACAATCTTGCGCTCGCCAGCGGCAGCACGGAGTTGTTCGATGGCATCCTTCCAGAAGTCGGCAGGTACACCGTCGGCTACGTCACAGCGAAAGCCATCGATACCCACTTCAACAATCCAGAACTTCATGGCATCGATCATCGCCTCGCGCATGTCCTTATTATCATAGTTCAAGTCGGCTACATCTTCCCAATTCCATGGCTGCGGGCAGATGATGGTGTCGGCCTTCTCGTCGCGGGTATACCAGTCCGGATGTTCCTTCACCCAGGGATGATCCCACGCCGTGTGGTTGGCCACCCAGTCGAGAATAATGCCCATACCGTGCTCATGGCACACCTGCGCCAGATGCTTGAAATCGTCGATAGTGCCAAACTCTGGGGCGATGGCCTTGTAGTCGCTGATGCAATAAGGCGAATTCTTGCCTTTCTCAATGCCTATAGGATAAATGGGCATCACCCACATCACGTTCACGCCTAAGTCACGGATAGAGTCGATACGAGCCGCTACGGCGTTGAGGGAGTTCTCAGGAGCGAACACTCGGGGATTCACCTGATACATGGCGATGTCTTCTACTGCTGGCATCTCGAATGCCATTTGCTTAGTCTCTTGTTTCGGATTACAGCCTACGACTGCTGCCAGAATGCTGATGGATAAAAATAGTTTCTTCATATATCATTGTTTTTGTTTGGATACATATCACATAACAGATTGATTCTCTTCGGCAAATTTACGAAATATATGCGAAAGCAGGGTTGTTTTGGCTCGTAATTTATAGTTTATTGGGAATTGCCCCCGACATCAAAGACAAATACACAATGAAACTCTAAGGTTACTTATTCATATGAAGGAACGTATCAGAAACCAAACAACGGGCACCAGAAGGGCGGGCAGGAGATTGAGCGTCTTGCAGTCTTTCAGGTTTAACAGCGAGAGTCCGCTGCCCGTAATGAGCAGTCCGCCGACAATCAGCAACTCTGCCATAAGGGCATCACTGATGGCGGTGCTGCTGATATGGGCAACGAGCCAGAACATGCCCTGCCAGCAGAACAGCACAGGAGCTGCCAAGACCATACCGATGCCATATGTAGAGGCGAACACCATCGACGACACGAAGTCGAGCGTTGCATTGGTGAAGAGGAAGGTGTGGTCGCCCTTCAAGGCAGAGATGACAGGGCCGAGCATCGACAGCGGACCGATGCAATAGAGCAGAATGGCCGTTGACAGGCCTTCGGCGAGTCGGTTACCGTCTTTCTTCTTTCCGCGCTGCAATTTGTCAACGAGCCGCTTGAATCGACCGTCGATGTCGAGCGCCGTGCCGATGACGCCTCCGATAGCCAGCGAGATGATAAATAACACGGGATACTGCGACTGGGGGAAGTGGCTGATGGTGGCATTCAGACCGATGGCCAGTGATGCCAGTCCTAATCCTGTATAGAGTACCTCTTTATATTTTTCCTTCACACCACGATGCAGCAGGCTGCCGATGATGCTGCCAACGATGATGGTGGTCGCATTGACAATTGTTCCTATCATAATTTGTTTATTATAACTACTCTCTATTCCCGGCTGCAAAGGTAATGCTTTTTTTCAGAAAAACGGTCTCATCCCTCACATTTTCTTCGGAAAAGCCTTTGTACAAGGGAGATTCGGCATGTGAGGGGTTCTGAAAATCCCTCACATATCTCTCCCGTCATCTCTCCCACGACACTCATGCATCATGAAGTTGAATTATCTTATCTGATTGCTATTTCCGTATGAAAGGAGGTGAGGGATCATATGAGAGATAAGTGAGAGATATGTGAGGGATGAGGTGAGGGATGAATCTTTCGAAACACCTTTAAATAAAGGATTTTTGCTTAAAAATGTGAGGGATGACGAAATAATAAGTTGTTTCTCCTCTGCGTCACGCTTAAAATGGTCACGGTCACATGTGTGACCATGTGACCTCCTGGCCTGAAACAGTATAGTTTTGTTAATAAAATTCATAACAATGCATTTATAGTAGATGCTTCTGTATCTACTTGATATACAAGCAGTTGCAAAGCTCTGGTTTTGGACTAAGGAAAACGGGACTTTACAGTAAGCAAACTGGGAGTTTAATTACTGCAAACTCCCAGTTTGGACTATCTAAAGTCCGGGCTTTCTCCTTGTTTCTTCTGCTTGTAAAATAATTTCAAACCATTCTCCAGGAATAGTCACAAGGTTACACTTGTAACCGTAATCTGTTTGGCAAAACCACGCTTGTTGTTCGGAGTACAAAGCCTCCGCACCTTAATATCTCACAAGAGGGATAGTCCTGCTGTGTGCGAGGCTTTTTTCTTTCTCATAGCTTAATAATTTAAGTGAATAAATAACGTTAACGGATGCAAAGGTAAGGATAATAATTGGAACAGCCAAATAATTATGGAACTTTCTTATCTGGCGACACATTTTGAGGCGGTTAGGGCGTTTTGTCGCCTGACGGGAGAGTTGTCGCTATTAGTTGGAGAAATTATTGCGATATTTCTTGCTTCGAGCCGTTTTTCATCTTAACTTTGCATCAGATTTAAGATTCATACATAAGTTAGTTAGAGATAAGTTTTCTTTTTCATATTGGTTTTGGTTTTTAGTTATTAATGATGATTAATGCTATATAGGACTCGCAGGGATGCGAGTCCTATATGCGTTATGAGGGTTATCCAAATGATTTCGTAGATGGACATCAGATACTGTATGCTGTTGGTGGCCAACTTTAGTCACAGAAGGGACAGTCCCCATTGTGACATAGTTTATTGTCTTATTAACAGAAGCAGGTCACTATACTCGTACGCCAAAAATATCTTGGAGGACATGGGATATAAAGGATATAATATCAAAATCTTCTTCCTGCTTATTCTGGCTATCCTCATTAAGACACCCTTTGACTCGGACTTCAAGATTGTGCCCTTGCGTATTCTCTGAGGGAAGCCATTTGCATTGGTGGTGAACACGAATGAGAAAACTACTGTTGCAACTGTGCTTTGGGATCCTTAATATTTGTCGTTGCTTTTTCCGGCTCTTGTCACCATCAATGAATTAACGTGAAATTAACAAAAATAACATATTTTATGAATTCTTTGATTAGAGTCAATTAATTCCCGTGTACGGACACAATT
>JAEEGK010021149.1_pt1 | contig 13775 bp, 8 predicted proteins | sample 8958771 | NCBI WGS metagenome assembly JAEEGK01 (sample SAMN16246547, study PRJNA631951) | gut metagenome | biome: gut microbiome; feature: rumen; material: SC-attached | host: Bos | place: Iran: Karaj | collected 2018-10 | reverse complement strand
AAAAGCTTATTGATAATTTACTCAGTCTGAGAGATAACGGAAATACGGTTATTGTTGTTGAACATGATGAACAGACTTTGAGGACTGCGGATTATTTAATCGACCTGGGACCTGGAGCTGGAGTAAATGGCGGTCGAATTGTTGCTGCTGGAACTCCTGAAGAAGTTGCTAAAGTAAAAGAAAGTCTCACTGGACAATATCTGGCTGGAACCTTAAAAATGGATATTCCTGACAAACGCCGACTTGGAAACGGAAACTTTTTAAGCATTAAGGGAGCTGTGGAACACAATCTTAAGAATGTTTCAGTTGATATTCCTCTGGGGGTATTCACCTGTATTACTGGGGTAAGCGGTTCAGGAAAATCAACCTTGATGAGTGATATTCTCTATCCTGCAGTTTCAAATAAGCTTATGCGTACCGATTATCCTGTTGGTAAATGCGAAGCTGTTGAAGGAATAGAGGCACTTGATAAAGTAATAAATATTGATCAGAGTCCAATTGGTCGTTCTCCGCGTTCAAATCCAGCTACTTATGTAGGTGTATTTGATGCAATCCGTGATTTGTTTGCCAGTCTTCCCGAAAGTAAGGCCCGTGGATATGCAAAGGGGCGTTTTAGTTTTAATGTAAAGGGTGGTCGTTGTGAAGCCTGTCAGGGGGCTGGTGAAAATGTTATTGAAATGAACTTTTTACCGGATGTTTACATTCAGTGTGAAGTTTGCGGTGGAAAACGCTTTAACAAAGAAACTCTTGAGGTTGAGTTCAAGGGTAAATCAATAAATGATGTATTGAATATGACGATTGATGAAGCCTGTGATTTCTTTGCCGGCATTCCTCATATTTATAGAAAAATCTCTACCTTACAGTCTGTTGGTCTTGGATATATTACACTTGGACAGAATGCGCTTACTCTTTCTGGTGGTGAAGCCCAGCGTGTAAAGCTTGCAAATGAACTTGCCAGACCTGCAACCAGCAAAACCCTGTATATTTTAGATGAACCTACAACCGGCTTGCATTTTGCTGATGTTAAGCAGCTTATGACAGTAATTCAAAGGCTTGTGGATCAGGGAAACAGTGTGGTAATGATTGAGCATAACCTGGATGTAATTTGTCAGGCTGATTATATAATTGATTTGGGACCGGAAGGCGGCTTTAGAGGTGGAAATATTATTGCTAAAGGTACACCAGAAGAGCTTGCTGAATATGAAAATAGTTATACAGGTCAATTTATAAAAAAAATGTTGATTAAGGATTGTTAATGAGAGGTTTGCGTTTTTTCCGGAAAATTATCTCTTTTCTTTTTCTGATGATTTTAATGCCTCTTTCTCTTAATGCCCAGAATAAAATTTCTGGAGCGGGTAATAATTCTACTGTAATTTCTATTGTTAATGCCCAGCAAACTACTTATACAAAGGTTGAAGAAACAGGAAATGACAGTATTGTTCTGGAAGGCGCTGTTGAAATCTCTGTAAAAAAAGGGGACACTACTTCGGAAATTAAAGCAGATGTAATAACCTACGACCGTAAAACCGAAATGCTTTATGCCCGCGGAAACGTCGAAATCACTACAAAAGGTTCTAATTCCGGTGGCGAAACTACAACAGCCAACTCTCTGCTTCTTAATACCTCTACTCTTGAAGGGGTATTTGATGGTGGACGAGTAGTGCAGACAAAAAGTGATGCCCTTAATCTTCCGTCTGGTTCAACTCTTATTGTTTTTTCTGACCTTTTTGGTAAATCGGAATCGAATACAATTTCTTTTAAAAATTCCAGTCTTACCTTCTGTGATGATGAAGATCCTCACTGGCATATAGATGCAACAAGAACCTGGCTGCTTCCCGGCGGCGAGTTTGCTTTTTTTAATGCCTTGCTTTATGTAGGAAAAACACCGGTTATCTATCTTCCGGCCTTTTATTACCCAAAAGACGAATTGGTTTTTAATCCTGTTTTTACGACTTATAAACGAAAAGGTTATGCAATTCAGAATACTTATTATATCATGGGCCGCAAACCTCTGAATACTTCTTCCTCTTCATCGTCTTCGTCCTCTTCTGATGACGAGTCCAGCACAGCGGAATCTTTAAAAGCCCTTTATAATTTTATGAAACCGACAACTCTTAAAGAGCAGGAAAGACAGGGGCTTATTCTTCATAATCTTGATGAAAACTATGGTGGAAACACTTCAAAATACTTAAAAATCTTTGCAGATTATTATTCTAATCTGGGATATATGACTGGTGTTGAAGGCGTTTTTCAGCCCTCACAAAAATATGTTACAAACTTAAAGTTTAATGTAGATTTGGGCTTTAGTAGAACAATTTTTAGATCAGGTGACAGCTATACAACTATTTCTACGGCAGAAGAAGTTTACTGGGATAAATCTAATTTTATGGGCATTTCTGTTCCTTTCAGATATGGCATGAACATGGATATGACCTTGTCAAAGCCGTTTAAATTGACTCTTTCAATGCCTTTGTATTCAGACCCATATTTTTATTATGATTTTATGCAGCGTAATGAATCTATGGACTGGATTTCTTATTTTTTGTCCAATGATAATGATGATACTAGTTCAAGTACGTATTCTTCGTTCAAATGGAATCTTTCTTCTTCTTATTCTCCAACATTACCGGCTGTACTTAAACCTTATATTTCTTCTTTGAGTTTTTCTTTAACAAGTTCTATTAACTTTGCTACTGCTACTGCGCAATTAACTGAATTGAAGATTCAGGGAAATACAGAATATGAAGGAGATGAGCGAAGTAAAAATGGAGACAGTTGGGCTTCTTATACTCCGGAACGAAACTTCTATTATCCATCGCAGATTACCCCTGCTGATGTAAAGGTTTCTATGAGTGGAACTTTGTTTGAATGGCCAAAAACTTCTTCAAAATCTACAACTACAAAGGATACAAAAAAAGATACTAAAACCGATTCAAAAAAAGAAGAACTGCTTGTTTTGATTGAGCCGGAAGAATTAAAAATTACCCCACTTGAAACAAAAGACAGTAAAGAAAGTGCAAAAACAGAAGCTGCTGAACCTGATGCTGTTGCAGGGGAAGGGGAAAGTGACAGTGAAATTGCTGCTGAACCTCTGTTTGTAAATACTGTTCCTGATTTACCAACTACAATTTCAAGTATTACAAAAACTTCAGGTTTGACTTATAAACTCGGTTATTCAATTTCACCAACACTTACTACTCAGTTTGCCTATGATGTAAATGAAGTCTATAATGAAAGCTATACAGAAAACGGAATTGAAAAAACACGGGAAAAAACACGTAAATATTTATATATTCCGGAAGATTTTGAATGGACTAAAATTAAATCCTTTATGTATACATATAAGATGCCTACGTCAGTTTCCAGTACTTTGAATTATGGCGGAAGCTTTTTTTCTATGACAAATAAACTTTCTTATGACCCAATCTGGCAGGATCACCCAAATACAGATGGCGTTACTGCTAAAGACAGACAATCCCTTGCACTTGCTGACTATAAAGCAAGAAGCCAGGCAATTTCTGAGTCAAATACAATCAGTTTTAAACCTTTTGCCTATGTTCCTGCTTTTTCTGACACAGGTATTTCATGGAACTCTACATTAAAATTATTTAGAATGGAGTTTAAGGGTTCCACTACAGATACGGACAGTTATGTACAGGGACTTGGATACAGTTCATGGGAAGAATACTGGGCTTCTGAAGATGCCTGGACAACATATTGGATTTTAAAAGATTACAATGATGATTCAAACTGGACTGATGATATTGATAAACTTGCCTTCCAGCAGAAGTTTATTACAGCAAACACCTTGAATGTGACTCTTGGAGCTAATCAGCGTAATTCGACTTTTAAACAGAATCTTACTTATTCGCTTACCATGCCACCGCAATACTGGAAGCATAATTTTTCTTTGAATCTTACTTTCCCTTATGTAACGGGAAATATAGCCTGGAGTGCAAGCCAGAAAAGCACGGATGCAGACAGCGACGGCAAACTTGACTGGACAATGAATAATCTTACTCAGGCTCTTACGGTTTCGCTCTTTAATTCCAGTTTAAAGCTTTCTGAAAGTTATTCAATTATTACAGATCCGGATGCCTGGAAAAATCGTAATGAGGATGCTGAAGCTCTTGGTTTGAATAATTTTGAAGCTTTTATGAATCATTCTGACAGTTTTAAGCTGTCACTTACCTGGAAAAAACTGACGGCTGCTTACACAATGTCTTATACTACGGGATATGATTTGGACAAAGAAGGTGGAACTGGCTGGAATGCAAGGGATAAAAAGCAATTTCTTCCATATTCAATGTCGCTTTCTTATTCCCCGGCTTCAAAAACTTATTACCGCTGGTCTAATAAATTGAGTTTTGCTCCTGCTTTGACAACCAGTGTTACTGCCGACCTTGTAAGGGCAACAAATAGTTATTTCCTATTTAATCCGTCCTTAAACTTTAAGGTTAATGATTTGCTGAATATTTCCTTTTCTGCTTCTTCCCGAAACTCAACCTTATACTGGTATTTCCAGGGAAAAGACAGTATTTACAGCGAAGATTTAGGCAATAACTTTTTCTCTCAGTTCTTCCTTGATTTAGCGCGTTCTTTTGGGATTGGAAAAAATTCTTTTATGGAAAATCGTCAGGCTTCGGGTTTTAAATTGAAATCCTTGAACATGACTGCTTCTCACGATTTACATGACTGGTCTTTTAATATGACCTGGAAGTTTGAGCCTAAACTTGTAAGAAATGCAGCCGGACGTTATGAATACAATTTTGATCCTTATATTTCTATTGGTGTTGTATGGAATCCAATGGAAAGTATGAAGACTGTTATTGTACATGAATATGATACAGATAAGAAAGAAACTGTATGGGAATTGAATCCATAGTAAAAAAAACATAATAAAAAGAGGAATGATGAGCGAATATAAAGTTGTTATATCAGATAATGAAATATTATCCTGCATCTGCGGAACAAACGATAAAAATCTTGATTTGATTGAAGAAAAATTGGGAATACCGGTTTTTACAAAAGGAAACGAGATTTCTATTGAAAGTGACGATCCCGAGATTACAGAACAATTTCAATTCATTATGGACCGTATTATTGATGAAGTTTATGATGGTGGTAAAAACTCAGAAGATATTGTTATTTCTGTACTTAATACCCAGAAAAAAATCAATATGGATGAGGTTTCAATTTTAGTTCCTGGCAGCGTAAAAAAAATATATCCCAGAACACAGCATCAGGCTGAATATATTAATCTTTTGCAGACAAAGGATATGGTTTTTTGTACAGGTAGTGCGGGAAGCGGTAAAACTTTTCTGGCGGTTGCAGAAGCCTTACGTTTAGTATTAATGCACAAAAAACAGAAAATCATTATTACCCGTCCGGTTGTAGAAGCTGGAGAAAGTCTTGGATTTTTACCGGGAGACTTGGAACAAAAAATTGCCCCATATTTACGACCACTGCAGGATGCAATGGAAACAATCGTAACTCCAGAAACTGTAAAAAAGCTTATGGAAGCCGGCATTATTGAAATTGCTCCTTTAGCATATATGCGCGGGCGAACTTTAAATAATTCTGTTATAATTCTTGATGAAGCACAGAATACAACCTCTACTCAAATGAAGATGTTTTTAACCAGAATGGGCGAAAACTCCAAGGTTTTTGTTACCGGCGACCCTTCTCAGGTGGATTTACCGCCAAAAAAGAGCTCTGGACTCGTGCAATCTATGAGATTATTGTGTAAAATAGAAGATATAGGTTTTATGGAACTTACTGCAGAAGATGTAGTGAGAAACAGTCTTGTTAAAAAAATCGTAAGGGCTTATGAACATGACAAAGAAAAATAATTTTTCAAAAAGTAAAGATGAAAATGAGAAACGTCTCTTTCAGATAATTGGTCAATATATAAAGGAAAACTATCCCTTTTTAATTTTATTGCTTGTAGGATATCTGTGTATATCTGCGCTTAATTTTTTAAGGGTAAGTACATCAGATTCTGTTGCAAATTATTCTATTGCTGATTATGAAATAGGGCAGATAGCTGATAGAACTATTGTTGCTTCAAAAGCTTTTGCTCCTGATGAATTGAATCCGGTTGCAATTGAAGATGGTGAAAAAATCATAAAAAAAGGTTTTCCTATTACTGAAGAAGGCTATGCAAAATTAAAAAAGATGTCTGATTCTCCTGTTTATATTGATTACAGGGCTTTTGCCAATTCAGAATTATTCTTTCTTGTTCTTGTTATTGTATGGTATCTTCTGTTCAGTTTTTTAGTAACCGAAAGAAAACTTAAATTACGGGAACCAGTAACTCAGGTAGTCTGTTTTTTGATTTTATACAGTGTTACAGCTTTTTGTAAAAAAATTGGATTTTTTAATAGTCCGTATTCAATCTGTATTTTAATTCCAGGAAGCATTTGTGTTCTTTTAATTACAATTTTGTTTGGACAGACTTCTGCAATTATCTTTTCTGTGATTTCTGCACTTGGGGTTTTGTGTGCTTCTAATTGGGAACTTATTCCTTTCCTTTATGTGCTTTTTACAAATATAAGTGCCTATGCAATTATCAGAAAAATTGATCACCGTCTGGATTTGGTGTTTGCTTCTATTGTTCTTGCTGTATGTGATTTTATTATTCTTCTGATTCTGACGGTTATTTTCAATGGGCAGATAGGGGATATGCTTAAGATTTTCCTTGGTGTTGTTGCAAATGGTTTCTTATCTGGTGTAATGACCCTGGGACTTTTGACACCTCTTGAATATATGCTTAATACAGCTTCTGTTTTCCGTCTTATGGATTTAAGTGATACAAACAGTCCAATCTTAAAGACAATGCAGATTCAGGCAAACGGAACTTACAATCATTCTATGATGGTTTCCCAGCTTGCAGAAAGTGCCTGTCGCGAAATCGGGGCAAACGCACTTTTAGCTAGAGTAGGCGGCTATTATCACGATATTGGAAAAATTGAACAGAGCGAATACTTTGTGGAAAATCAGTTCAACCGGGAAAATAAGCATAATGATTTAAACCCGACCCTTTCTGCTTCAATTATCCGCAGCCACGTTAAGAAGGGTGTAGAAAAGGCGCATCAGCTTCATCTTCCTCAGGCTGTAATAGATATTATTGCAGAACATCACGGAAACAGTGTAATTTCATATTTTTATAATCAGGCAAAAGATAAGGATCCAACCCTTAATCCTGAAGATTTTGCATATCCTGGAACTTCTCCTACGACAAAAGAATCTGGTGTTGTAATGCTTGCAGATACTGTAGAAGCGGCCTGTAAAACTTTGGACAATCCAACTTCCCAACGACTGGAAAAGTTTATTACTATGCTTGTTAATCAGAAAGTAGAAGATAAGCAGCTGGATAACTGCGGATTAACTTATCGCGATGTTTCTAAAATAAAAGAATCATTTGTGCGCTTGCTAACCGGGTATTATCATAATAGAATAAAGTATCAGAATCAGCAGGATCCTGATGATAAAAAATAATTTCAAGGATTATAGCTAAATGAACAGAATATTCGTAAGTATGCAGGAAGAGCTTACTGAACCAGAATGGTTTGATAACGTAGAGGCTTTTGTTTCAAAGGCAATGAAAGAGCTTTCTTTTGATGGCGAAGAAGTTTCAATTTTATTTTGTAACGACGAATACATGAGAATGTTAAATAAGAATTACAGGGATATTGATTCTTCAACGGATGTTCTTTCTTTTGAAAATGATGAAGAATACGAAGATGAGGAAGGCAAGTGGAAATGTGTTGGGGATATTGCAATAAGTCTTGATACTTTGCCTGTAAATGCCGAATATTTTAAGGAGAGTCAGAATGCTGAATTGAAGAGGCTTTTGGTTCATGGACTTCTTCATTTGAATGGCTATGACCACGGAGAAGAACATATTGAAGAAGGTGTAAAACCTGAATGTGAAATGCTCCTTCTTCAGGAAAATATTTTAGACAAATTAAAGGATGAAAAAATAATTTTATGAGTTTTTTTAGCAGAAAAAAGAAAGCCGATAAAAGTGAGCAGGAAGAAAAAGCTGCTATACAACAGAAAATTTTAAACGAAGAAAAAAAGGACATGATTGAAGGGGTTGAAGCTCTTTCAAAAACATCTGTAAAGGAAGTAATGGTTCCTCGAATTGATGTTGATTTTATTTCTTCAGATACACCTCAAAATGAATTGATTACAAAGATTGTTTCAAGCGGTCATTCTCGTTTTCCTGTATATACGGATTCAATCGATAATGTAACGGGTGTTTTGTATGTTAAGGATTTGCTTAAAGCTTTTGTAGAAACGCCTGATAATATTTCCATAGAAAAAATAATCCGCAAGCCGTATTTTGTACCTGAAAGTAAAAAAATTGACTCTTTGCTTCGTGAGTTTAAGCGCCATCATCTTCATATTGCAATTGCAATTGATGAATACGGTGGAATCAGCGGTCTTGTTACAATGGAAGATATTATTGAGGAAATTGTCGGTGATATTCAGGATGAGTTTGATAAGGAACGCGAAGATATCATAAACGTAAGTGAAAATGTCTGGATTTGTGATGCTCGTGTAGATTTGGATGATTTGAATGAAACTATAGGTTCCCATTTTCCTTATAACGATTTTGATTCTCTTGGTGGTTATGTTTTTGATTTATTTGGAAAGGTTCCTGTTAAATTCGAAAAAGTTTCTATAAATAATTATGATTTTATTGTTCAGGATATGGAAGGACATAGAATCAATGTAATTAAAGTTATAAGGACCGGTGAGGAATCAGAAGAAGATGAAGAATAAGCTTTTTATTGTTCTTTTTGTATCTGTCAGTTTTTCTTTTTTTACCCCTTTGTATGCTGCAAAAAAAGGTGGAATCCTTGATTTATACGAAAAAGGATTAACTTTTCAGCAGGACGAAAACTTTTATCTTGCGTCACAGTATTATCTTGAGGTGGTTGCAGAAAATCCAGCTTTTACAGAGGCCTGGATAAAACTTGCTGAGTGTTCTTATAAACTCGGTGAGTTTGATTTAGCCCTTGACTATATCAGCAAGGCAGAAAATTACGAAAAGAATAAGAGCGAAATTTTAAATCTTAAAGGTATGGTTTATGTTGCTTTAGGAAGAATTGATGAAGCAAGAACTGTTTTTAATGATATATTAAAGATTTATCCAAATGATGTTGATTCCCATTTTGGACTTGCCGAAATAGAGCTTTATGAAGGTCGTTTTTCCGGGGCAGAAAATCAATATAGCGAAGCTTTAAAAAGACAGTCGACAAACAGAAAGGCACTTCTTTCTCTGGCTCTGGTTTGTGCGGAACGCGAAAAATATGAAGAGGCAGAAACTTTTTTAAGACAGGCTTTGTCTTATTATTCAGGAGATTCAGAAGTTCATTATCTGGCAGCTGTAATTTATGCTATGCAGGGGGATTATAAGGCTGCAGAAATGCATACAAGAATTGCAGTTGAAGTAAACGGTGATTATGATAAAGCATATGAACTTCTTGCAATTATTTTATATCAGCAAAAAAGATATTCAGAAGTTATTGATATAAGTGACTTTTTGATTGGTAAAGCAAGAAATAATTATAATGCCTGGTATTTGAAGGGAATTGCTCTTTCAAAGCTTGGAAAAAATAAAGATGCAATTTCTGTCTGGTCAACTGGACTTACAATTCAGCCTAATGATGAGCTAATGCGAAGTGCCATGGAAATGGAAATTCGCGATTATCTTCCGCTGGATGATTCCCGTCGCAGCGAATGGGCTCTTTATCATATAAACAATGCAAAACAGTATCAGAGCCGTTATGATGGAGCAGGTGCTGTTTATGAATACCAGCGGGCTTTGGTTTTGGATCCTTTGAATTATGAAGCAAGAATTGCTTATGCAAATTTGCTTGAGCTTAACGGCATGTATGAATTTTATCTGGAACAGTTGAAATTTATAGAGGAGCACAAAAAAGATTCTCTGTCAAAAAAGCAGCTGACCCAATTGAATGATAAAATTGAAGCTTATGATGATTTGCTAAAAAATACCCTTGCTACGGAATGGCAGGTTGAACCTTTTTATCTTGATAAAATCCGTTGGAATATAGCAATTTTCTATGAAGAAGATACTTCGAGTTTCCTTCATGCTGATACAAACAAGCTGGCGGCAAAAGCTGCAGCTGATATATTCTCTGGTGTAGCAATTACAAGTGTAAAAACTCAGGTAACTCCAGTGAGCGGTTTTGGAGAAGCCTTCTCTCATGCCCGGAACGGTAAGTTTGATTATTTTGTGATTTTGTCGATGAGTGAAGGGCAGAATGATTTAACTTTGAATTCTACAATTTATAACGGGCGGACTGGGCTTGAAATTGCTAAAAACAGTTTTTACTGGACCGGAAATAACCGCTTTTCGCTGGTGTTAAGACGTTTCCGAAATTCAGTTCTTGAAAAATTGACTGTAAGGGGCAAAATACTTAAACGAAACGGAAAAAATGTTCTTGTAGACTTGGGGAAATCTGAAAAAGTTATTCCTGGCGCAGAGTTTAAAATCATAAGAAAAAATCAGATAAAAACTGCTGATTCACAAAGTGGTCTTGTTTATAAAGATTCTGACCTTGTCGGAAGTCTGATTATTTCTCAGGCAGGAGAAGAAATTTCTTCCGGCGTAATTGAAAGAAAAGGCTTTTATGACCACATAAATGAAGATGACGAAGTAATTTTAGTTTCTTTGCCTTCATCTGAGGAAAATGGGCAGACATCTGTGGCTATCGATAATGTTCCTGTTGCAGATGAAATGGGAAATACCCTTGTCGAGAATAATGTTAATGCGGGCGAAATTGTTGATGAAATCAGAAAGGCTGTAGAACGTCCGTCAATTATTGAATTATTGAGAAATATTTACTGATTTTAGTTTTTAGGATGAAACTTTATGAAAAAACTTTTTTTTGTAATTGCAATTATGTTTTCGACTCTTGTCTTTGTTAGCGCTCAGAGTAATCAGAATGTAAACAGTCCGATTGTTCAGGATATACAATCTCAGGTTGGAAACGGTACAAAAATTAATGTTTTTTGGGTTCTACCTAAAAATCCTAAACCAGCAATTACAAAGCTTCTTCTTTACAGAAATACCAGACCTATTACATCCTATGAGCAGATAAAATCCTTAAAGCCTATTGCCGAACTTAGTCCGGAAACTACCGGTTATACAGATTCTGTTAAGGATTTTAATGATTATTTTTATTGTGTAATTTCCTATACAAATAAAGCTTGTGAGCTTGTTTTTATTTCTATGAATACTACCGTAAGTGGCGTTCACTTAACTCCGGTTGTAGTAACTCCTCCAAAAGTTCAAAAGGTAGAGCCAGAAAAATTATATGAAAATGATCAGCTTAGGGAAACACCACTTCCTTATATTGATTATGTCGAAGGCTTAAATACCGACCATCAAATTTCAGAGGATACAGCTTCGTCTACTAGTCAGTTTTCTTCAAAAAAATATGGACAGGGACAGATTGTAAACCCTTATTTTTTTGAAGAGGATTTGATTTCTCCTGATGGTGGAGATGATTACCTGCTTTTTGATATTTTGAAAAATACCTTTGTTCAGGAAAAATACGAAGAATCAATTGTTGAGCTTAAAAAATTGACGGACAGAAACATTACAGAAAGTGTTCAGAAAAGAGCTGTATTCTATATGGGAGAAGCTCAGTTCTTTACCGGGGACTATGCCGCTGCTGTACGCTCATTTTTACATGTTGCCCAGGATTTTCCACTTGAATCAAAAAAATGGATAAATTATTCTCTGGACAACATGAGTGTAAAATAAAAAAGAAATAGCATTTCTGCCAATTTTATTGCTTTTATTCCAGTCTGAAAGAAAGAATACTTGCGCTTCCGTTTCCTTTGAAGGTGAAATAAAGTGCATGGATTCCGTCTGGAATATTAACATCTCCGGAATATTCCTGCCAGAAGTTTTCAAACTCAACAGGGATTTTTCCTAAAACTTCGCCATCCCACTTTGTTTTTACTTCAAAATATCCGCTTGCATAGCCGCGAACCTTCAGTGTGATTTTTTTTGTATCCTTAAAATCAAAATATTTAAAGCCGGCACTTGCATTGTTGTGAAGATTAAAAATATATCCTGGATTTTCATCGCCATCACCACCGTCCTGCATGATTTTTGGATAATTTTCTGCTCCAATATATATGGCTGGTTTATCGGTAAAAAGATTGCAGGCAATGTAAGCCGGGTATTCACCTTTTCCTTTAAGTGGACCACCGTTTAAACCACAGGATGTAATTTCAACTTGGGGAATACTGCCATCTTCAAGGATTTTGATTTTTTCTGCACAGCCCTGACGGGAATACCAGGTGTTATTCGTGTGGCGGTGATAGAAAATATAATACTGGCCATTTATAAGTTCAAAGCCACCGTGGTTGTTTGCGCCTAATGCTGTCGGCATATCTGCTGCTTTGTAAGTGTCGATGTGCAAATCAGTATTGCTAACAATAACTCCGCCATATTTAAAATCTTTTACTGGTGATTTACTTGTGGCGTAGCATAATTCGTGCATGGCAATTGAAGAATAGACAAAATAATAGGTGTCTTTTACTTTTCTGATGGAAGAAGCTTCAAAGAACTCGTGTCCTTCAAAATCGCTGCCTTTAGAGTACATGTTGCCTGGAACTATAAAGTGAGGTTCTTCTTCGATTGTCAGCATATCTTTTCCAAGAAGAGTTACCATAGCCCCGTGTCGGCTTTTATCTCCGTTTCCGCAGAAGCCGGTGTAAAGATATGTTTTATCTCCTTCTGTTAAGACTGCCGGATCAAATTGAGGTTCATCACCTGGACGCTCTCCCAGTCTTGTGCCGTCTTTGTAATGCACATAACCATAGAACTCGTATTTTCCAGCTGGACTATCGCAAACAGCTACAGAAACAATGCTTACCTTGTCATAAACATAATAAAGATAATAGCGTCCGTCTGGTCCCTGAGTTACGTCTGGTGCGTACAAAACCATGCGGCCCTTCTGATTTATTGGATCTGAGAAGCGGGTATAAATTACGCCTTCATAGCGCCAGTCTGAAAGGTCATTCACTGGGGCTGAATAGCAAACGTAATCACCTGGGCAGAAAACCCAGCCATTAAAAAAGTCATGGGAGCCATAAACATATACTCTGTCTCCAAAAACATGAGGCTCACCGTCTGGAACGTATTCCCAGGAAGGAAGATAAGGATTGAATGCCTGTTTTATCATAATGACTCCAAATAAATAATTTGACTCTGGAAATCACCCCAAAGTCTTTTTATGCCTATTCCGGCATTCATAATTGTTTTGCCTGTAAGGATTTGCGGTGGATATTCTGTCTGATTTTCATCAGGGAAAGTAATTTTGTATTTAGAATCCGCATTCAGGCCAGGAACTTTAATAAATCTTGTCTTGTAGTTTGGATGATATAAAACTTGTACATAAGTTACAAGTGCCAGTTTTTTGTCTTTTGAAATGCTTGTCCAGGCATCATATTCATTGTTTTGTGAAAAACTTGCAATGCGGTAATAATCTCCTTCACGAACAAGAGAACTGTATTTTTTGTAAAGTTCAACCTGGTGTGGAATCATTGCTCTTTCTTCTGGCGGCAATTTTGTAATATCAAGCTCGTAGCCAAAGGTTCCGCTTAAAGCAACATATCCACGGGTCTTGAAAGGGGTAACACGGCCTACCGCGTGGTTAGGGCATACAGAAACATGGGCACCCATTGTAGAAAGCGGATACATAAGGGCAGTTCCTTCCTGA
>JAEEGK010021146.1_pt1 | contig 13775 bp, 9 predicted proteins | sample 8958771 | NCBI WGS metagenome assembly JAEEGK01 (sample SAMN16246547, study PRJNA631951) | gut metagenome | biome: gut microbiome; feature: rumen; material: SC-attached | host: Bos | place: Iran: Karaj | collected 2018-10 | reverse complement strand
AATCCCCAATCCCCAATCCCCAATTAAAAAAGATTTAAAAACATTTTTTGATTCTTTTGAAAATCTTAAAAAAAATTTAGATTAATATTATTCCTTAAAATTTATTATTATTAAATTTCAATTATTATAAAATTTATTTCAATTTGTTATTAATTGAATTTATCTCCTCTATTTTTTCACTTGTAATATCTAAATTTACAATAATTAATTAAATTTTTGTTTGGTTTGTTCATTTTATTTTTGATAAACTTAAAGATATTAAAATATTTTTCATATTAATTTTATTAAAAATAAAGTTCCTAAATCTATTACTACAATTGATTCATTATCCTATTTATTGTTTCTTCTAATTTTTCCTATTTTTAGCATTATTTTGTATGTGAAAAAGATGAATTTTCAGAATCCAATTTATTAAATAATTCAGATTTAGAAGAAACATCTATTCAACCTTTAATTGATTGTAGATTCTTTTCTTTCAAATAATGGATTTAAATTATTTTTAAAAATTAAATTTAAAAATTAAAAGTTAAATTTATTACTTAATCATCTTCATCATTTTCTTTTTCAATTCCATTAGCTCTATCAATAGGGAAGAAATTAACTTTACTATTATTAATTGAATTATAAACTTGAAAATCAACAGAATTTAAATCATGAGCATCAGTTTTATGTAATTTAAAAAGATAACAGAAATAATATAAAATATTATGTTCTTTGCGTACATGATCATCAAAACTAATACCATTACTTTCAAATAAAGTTCTATTTAATTGACAAATAAAACAAGTATTTTTTTTTTCTTCATATAAAGTATTATTATTTTCTCTAATTTCTTGGAAAGTATCGACAATAATACCATTAACAATATTTAATATGATAAGAATAATTAAAAAGTAAAAAATCCAAGAATAGAAAAATTCAGTGTAAAACCCAGGTTGTTCTTCAATTTTCATTTCAAAAGGTAATCCACCAGCTCTCATTCCATTATTAAATAAATATAAGAAACATTCAAGATAACTTTGACATAAGTAAGTTCCATCATCATTCATATTAAAGAAATATAATGTTATAGCTGCATAAAATAATATTAATATTATTAAAAGAAATCCAGTAGATAAAAATTGTTTATATCTGTTTTGAATTGCATCTAAAACACTTTTCATTGTTGATGATATCGTAAATAATATAAATAATTGAAAAGATAAAAATGAAGGCCAAATTAAACCTAAAAATCCAAATGTGAAAGTCCATAAGAAAGGTAAAATTTCAGGTTCTTTTAAATAAATTAAAATATCAGAATATGTTATTTCTTCATCATTATTATTATCATTTTCATTATTTTGAATAATAACTGTAGAGTCATTATTATCACCATTTGATTCCTGTTTAATTTCTTGTTTTGGAATTATATATTTTAAATTAATATATTTAAAATAAAGGTAATTTCCAACAATAGCTAAAATTGCCAAAAGTTCAAATATTTCATATATAAAAATAAACCAATCAAAAAAGTTTCCTGGAGCTGCAAGCATTAATAAAATATTAGGAACGAAACTAGCAATTAAAATATATATTTCATATTGATTAAGATCTAATTCTGATAATTTTAATAATAATTTTTTATTTCTATATCTTTTTCTCATTTCTACAATATTAGATAATGTATAATAATAATCAAGTAATCCAGATAATTTTTTAAAATAATCTTTATAATCAGCTTTATTACAAAAAGTAATAACATCATTATAATTTATAAGGACACTTTCTTTAGGTCTTAAATAATATATAGTTAATAAAGAAGGTTCAATTTTAGATTTAATAGAATCTACAGTTTCTCTAATAGTTTCAATATATTTTTCACTAACCGTTTTTTTCTTTTGTAAGCTTTTAATCATTAATTTACTATCATTTTCTCCAGGATGAATACTAATAGATTTATTTTTATAAATAGTTTGTTTTCCAGTAAATGGATCTAATTCAGGAGTATTAGGCTTATCATTTGTAGCTTCTCCTTTTTTTTTATCTGTGTTTAATATATTTGAATATTGTTGAATTTCTAAAGGAATTAATTTTACATATAAACTTCCTAATCCATGCCATCTTTTAAAGTCTAATCCAAACATTACATCATTTTTCATTAATAAAAATGAACAAAATTGATAATATTCTTTACCTATTAAAGTTAAATCTGAATTAATTGCTTTATCATTTTGAGGAGAAGATAAATCTTCTAAAATTTGTTTATAACTTGATTGTTTTGGATGATCAGATTCAGATAAATGTTTTATATTTACAAATATTTGAAAAGCAATTTTAAAATATGGATTTTCTATTAATTCCTCATAATTTTCATATAAATATTGTCTTAATTTAGAACATTTAACTCCTAATTTTTTTAAATCAACTTCAGTTTTATCTTTTAAAATATTATTATCAAAATTATCTTCTTCAATTCCTAATTTGACTTCAAAAGTTTTTAATAAATGAATAAAAGCATTTTCTCCTTTAGTTAATAATTTTATAGGAGGTAAGCCATTAGTAATTGAACTAACATCAGGTTCAGAATAAACAAAATTTTCTTCAATAAAACAATTAACAAATCTAACAAAATTAGAACAAAGAGAACTAAAAATTTCTTCAGATTCTAATAATTCTAAAAATCTTGAAAAAGTTTCTAAATATTCAGCGAAAAATTCATTATTACCTAAAATACTTAAATTTTTTTGAGTTGTTCCTTGAATAATTTCTATTCTAAAATCATTTAATTCTTCATCTAAATCAATTAAACTTTCATATTGTTCCATAAAACCTAAAGATTCAATAGTATCTTTTTGTTTTGAAACATGAGTAAATATTCTTGTCATTTCACAAGAAGAATCAAATATCAATTTAACAAAATCAAATTTTTGATTTTTTGCATGTGGAATATAATTTCCTATTAACATTGTTTGAAATAATGGATTATGATCTTCACAAAGTAATCTTAAAAAATCAATTGAAGTTATTAATAATTTTAAATTATCTCTTGAATAAGGAAGTATGACTGAATTACTGTAAATAACAGATTGCATTAAATAATATATTTGATATGTTAATAAAGGAACTAACATTGTTTTTGCTGTTGATGGTGATTCTACAATTTTATCTTGCCAAAATTTAGGATTACTTAAAAATAATCTTTGTCCAACTTCAATAATTAAAGTATTTGAATATTGGAAATAATTAATTTTAAATAAATTTAATTTTTCTTGTCTTGCAATTTCATCAGGATCTTCTTCATTAACAGATATTTCATTATCATCTAAAAGTGAATTTTCTTCTTCTTCATTTTGTGCTTCTTTTTCTTCAGCATTTCCAACAGATAAACTATTATCAGATTCTCTAATAATCTCTTCAGCTTCTTGTTTATAATTTGTTGGAAGAAAAGGTGAAATATATATTGGAACATAATATCCTTTTATTATATTTTGAAATAATGGAGATGCAATATCTTCATTTTCTTCTCCTTCTTCAAAATATTCTAATACTAAATTTTTCTCATTATCTAATTTTGTTTCTTTATAATGTTTTAAAAATTCTTCTATTCTTTCTATTGGAGTTAAATTCTGCTTTCGTTGAATTATTATACTTGTATGAGTTGAAGTTAAATTTGATGTATTATTATTTGATGATTCTTCATCTTTGTTTTTATAATAATTATATATTTCATTATAAAATTTAAATTTTGATAATAATAAACCAAAATTTTCTATCCATAGTTTTACATCTAAATAACTAAAAGCTTTTTTTTCTTCATTATTATTTTGATTTTCATCATCATTTTTATTTGGATTTTTAAAATAATCTATTGATTCTGATAAATCTTGTTGAATTTTTTCTAAGTCAAAATCCTCAATAAAATAATCTTTTAATGTTTCTTCAATTTGATTTAATTCTTCTATATTATTTTCTTTTTTATTAATTATATATTTTAAAATATAATTATAGCTTTCATAGAATAAGAAAACTAAAGAATATATTGAATATTGTTCATTTCCTGATAAACGACAATAATTCAATATTTTCCACAAACTTAAATATACAGGGATACATATTCCTTTTAATAAATAGGATAAAGCTTGTTTGGATGTTTTAATATCTTCTTCATTTTCTTCAAAAAAAAATTTAGTGAAATTTAAATTTTTAGAAATTACATTTAAAACATCACTTTTAACAACTCTTAATGATGTATTAATTAATTGATTTTCACTAAATTTATATAAAGAAAGAAAATGATATTTAGAATAAAATAACATAATTTCCTTTCTAATTTTAATATTTTTATAATTTGAAACTTTTTCATTTTCTTCAAATGGTCCTATTAATACTGTTTTCACATCGTCGATTTTAACTATTGATTTAATATTTTGAAAAAAATTTAAATCTAAATAATTTAAAGTTTTAAAGAAATATTTATAAAATTCAACTAGTTTTAAATCACTTGATTTATTAATTAAATCAATTTGACCTGCTTTACTGATGAAAAATAAATTATTTGAAATTATTTGATTAATTGCCATAAATGTTTTATCAGATGATGTTCTTAAACAATTACTAAAAATTTTACATTGTTAAAATTTCAGGTGTTTCAAATAAATTTTCTATATTTTTTAATTCACTTTCTTCTCTTTTTCTCTCTGCTTTAAAAACTTTATCATCAGGAATATCCATTATTCTTTCATTTTGTTTCACAAATTTAATTTGATACCCCTCTACTTTAATTAAAGTTAAATGAACTAATAATGTTAAATAATTAATTTTTATTTTATTTTTTTTCACATTTTGAATTAATTTTAAGTAGAATTGAATGTTTTCTTTTCCTGGATTAATTAAATTACTATTTAATAATAGTTTTTCATATTTATTTTCGTTGAACAAAAGTGATATTAAAAAACTATTATTTTCTAATAAGAATTTAAATATTATTTCGAATATAATTTCCTTTGTTTGATGAAAGAATTCTGAAGTTTTTTCTTCTTTATGAAAAGCTAAATCCATACAATAAATAATATTGATTAAATCCCTAATACATCCTCCTTTCATAAAAACATATTGAAAATATTTAATTTTATGCTCTGAAATTTCAAGTTTATCACATTCATCTTTTAAAGAACTAAACTTTTCAAATAATTGAGAATCATCAAAAATTTTATGAATATCTTCATAATCAATAATAAATTTATATATAGTTTGAATGTGAAATTTAATTAAATCATAATTAGATTTAAATCCATTATTTGAAAGAAAAAAATCTAAATTACCATCAATTAAAGGTTGAACAGATTTTAAAGTTTCTTCTATATCTGAATTATTTAATAAATTTTGAACAGATTCTGAAAATTCATCTTTTTTACATAAAAATAATTCTAAAAACATTCTATTTCTAATTGAAAATTTAGTACTATTTCCACCAAACATTGCTTCAAAAACTTTATGATTAGTTTCATCTCTTTCAAAGCTTAATTTATATTGATTTGAATTTATATCTTTTTGAATTATATCTTTATTAAAATAAACACAATTTCTACTTTAAAAAATTAAATACGCAGTAAGTATTACTTTTTTTTCTACATTTTTGTACTAAATCTAAAAATATTTGACTATAATTATCTAAAATATTTACATCACCCATTGTATTTCTATTAAAATATTTAAATAATCCATTGCCATAAGAAAAAAATTTTCGATATATTCAATTGAAATTCTATCTAAATTTTCTTTTAAAACCATTAAAATTTCTTCTATTTTTTTTAATTCTTCTATATCAGGAAAACCAAAAACTATTCTTTGTAAAGGAGAAACATTTTCACCTGCATTTAAAAAATCATGTATTCTTGGTCTAATAATAGTATCTAATTGTAATTTTAAAAGTTGTTCAATTAAACCTAATAAATTATTTGTTGAAACTCCATCTAAAGCTTCAAAATATTTAATTATTAATTCATTTGTTATTATATTTTTTGTTGATGATGAATTATCTAAACCATATTTACAAGTCTTTTTATATTCATTCGATTTATCTTCTCCTTGTTTTATTATTTCGTTAAAACGAGTATTTATTTCTGATTGTGATGTTAAATCTAAAGATGACATCTTTTTATTGTAATTAAATTTTTTTAAATATTCTTTTTTTTGTTATTATAAAAAATATTTTATTTATCTTTTTATTTAAGATAAAAATTTATTAATTATCTTATTCCAATAAATTTAAGAATTTTGCAAAATAATTAAAAAAAATTGATTTTATAATATTTTAACCAGAATTTTTCTTGGTAGAATAAATAAGTACATTCATATTAACTAAAGGAAAGCATTTTTCAAATCTTTTTTCAATTTCATTTAATAAATCATGTTCTTGTATATTTTCATCAATTAAAAATTTAGAATAACAAATGAATTTAAAATTTTTATCAAACTTCAAATCATTTCTATTATTTAAATGAGCAGAAGAGCATTTAGGAGAAAAAAATAAATTAGGATCCCACATATATTTACAAAGCATCATATTTCCATAAAATTCTCTAATATCAGCATCGTATTGGAATTTATAAGGTTCTTTACAATCATCAAAATTTAATATTAAAAATAATCCTCTGGTCATTGCTTCAGTAACATTTTGTTTAATTTCATTAAAAATAGAAGTATTAATTCCAAGACTTGATTCATGTAATTTATTATAACAATATCTTAAATCAATTTCTCTATAATTTCCACTAAATAAATCAAAAACTTCTTCTTTACTAACTTGTTTTTCTAAACTTCTTAAAATTAAAGGAATTTTATTACTTTTATAAGTATCATCAATAGCATTAAATAATTCTAATTCATTAGTAATTTTAATTAAATTTTCTCTAGAGAATTTTTCTAATTGATTTTGATTAGTTTTTTCTCTAAAATCGAAATTTTTAACTTTAAAATTATCAACTTCTTCATTAGTTAAGAAAGGATTAATAAAAGCACCAGTATCTTTATTTAAATAATAATTATTAGCAAAAAGTCCTTTTAAAACATGACCATCAGGATGTCTAAATTCTCCTTCACCATCCATTCTTCCTTGAGTCCATTTTCCAATATAAACATAACCTTGTTTCCAAAATAATTTTCCAATTCCATCATATAAATCATTATCAAATTCACCTTCATAATATGATTGATCTGAATAATTCGCTTTTCCTTTTCCTTTCTTTTTATCTAAATGCCAATTTCCTTCATATTTACATGTAAATTTACCTTCATTGTATTCATAAAATTGCATTCCAAAACCATGACGAACTGTTGATAATGAATTTTTTGTTTCTTCGTCAGTTATTGTTTCCGGGTTTTCTATTATTTTACCTTCTTTTGTTATTGTTACTGTCTCACCAAAATATATTGTACCATCTGGAAATTGGTAATATTTGTATTCTGGGTATTTCTCACCAAAGTCGTCTTGTGTTGGAGATGTTGCATCTTGTTGAGCAGAATCTTGGACTTTCATTTTTTTAAGTTTTTTTTAATTTTAATTATTTTTTTTTTATTTTATTTTATACATTTATTTTATTTATTGCTTTAAGTTATATTGTTATTTTTTCTCTTATTATTTGATTTTTGTTTGTTGTTGTAAATTTATTTATTAAGGTTAAATCTATGTCGTCTTTTAAGTTTATTGATTTTAGATTTTCTTTTTCTTTTTTTTGGTTTATTTTATTGTTTTTGTCTTGTAATAATTGTTCATATTTTTCATAATCTGATTTATTTATTTTTTGTTTCAACAAAGAAATTAAATTTATGTTTTTAAGAAATTCTATCCATCCATATTTAATATTTTCAGTTGAATTAATTGCTTTATTGATTTTTATAATATCTTCATTTTCAAAGAAATAATTATCATTTTCTTTCATTAATTGAAGAGCATAATTTGAATCTATTTCTACTTCCTCAATAATTAATTGTAATAAGTTATTTAAATCAATAATTTTAATTAATTTAATAATAATATCTTCTGTTAATGAATTTGAATTAATCTTAATAAAATTTTCCCAAATTTTATTTTTTAATTGACCTTCTAATTTCTGTATATAAGAAATAATTTTTCCTTGATTTGAAGATGGAATTTTAATTCCTTCAATTAATTTTAGAAAGTCTTTTTCTTTTAAAGATTTATATAACATATTATTAAAATAAGATTGTTTTAAAGTAAAAGAATTATTTATTATTTGAATCATATTTCCTATTTCCATATTTGAAAAATTTAATGATAATTCTTCCCCTTGATAATTATCTTTTTTCTTTAATAAATCATTAATGTCAAAAAGATAAATTTTGTCTTCTTTACTTATATTATTTTCATTATTTTTGATTTCATTATTATATTTCTTCTCTATTATCTTAATAATTTTTTCCATTTAATTGGATAAAAATATAAATAAATATAACTAAAAAAAATAAAAAAAAATAAATAAAAAAATTTAAAAATAATCGTTTTAAAAAAAAAATAAAAAAATGTATAAAAACCAAATATTCATACAATTCCTAATAATTTCCTTAATAACATCTCAAATAACATTAGATGAAAGTGAAAGTTTAGATATTCCAAAAACATTATGTTCATCAAATGGGAAAAAAATAATATCAACATTAAATAAAAACCCAAATTTAATAGGTTATTATACATTTGATGAATCTTATGAGAAAGATTCAAGTGGACATAAAAATCATTTAAATGGATATATAGAATATGGTCCATCGTATAATATAAAGGGTAACTCAGCATATTTTTCAGGTAATGATATGTTAACAATAAAACATAATAATGAAGATTATAAAGGAAGTGATTTATCAATATCATTTTGGATTTATTTATTAGAAGATTCAACTGATAATTGGAGAACTATAATAAATAAAGGTAATAATATTCAAGAATTAACACCTACAATAATGCTTTGGCCAAAAGAAAGAAGATTACATATAAGAGCTTCAACAGAAATGTTTTGGAATGAAGGAATTGAATCTATTGGTATAATAAATTTAAAACAATGGACTTTTATTACTGTAGTTTTTTCAGGTCAAATGGTTCAATTATATATTAATGGAATATTAGATAATCAAAAAATATTAAAAGGAAAAATAATAATAAATGAAGGTGAATTTCATATTGGAAAAGATCCATGGCATGAAGGAGTAAAAGCTTATATTGATGAGATTAAAATATATAATACAGCAATAAAATCAAAAATAATAGAAGCTGAAAGTTCAGTTGGAATTCCGTTAATTGGAAGTAATTATGTTTCTTTAGGTTGTGAAAAATGTAGTTTTTTACAAGCTTTAAATTCTTGTCCTGAATTATATCATATGTGTTCTTTTCCTGAATTATATTCTGGAGCATATTTAATTGCCAGAAGAAATGGATGGTTTAAATTTGGAAGTGAAGTTTGGACAAGGGATTCTCAAAAAGAAATGGAAGAAAATAAAGAAGGAAATGAAATTGGAGATCCTAATGTTTTGAAAATGAGTATTTGTTGCTCTGATAAATAATTAATTTTTTATTTTGTTTTATTATCATACTTTTTTCAAAATGTTTTTTTACAGTTTTTTAAATATTTTAATTGAAAATTAAAGTTTTTTATATTTGTTAAAATAAAAATTAACTCGTTTTTTTTAAATAATAGTTATTATATTAAGATAACAATACTATAATGTTTAAAATTGATTTATTTATAAATTGAATAATTATAAATTTTACATTTAAAATTAATTTTCATGGAATGATACAAAAACCAAAAAAATATAAATATTTAATAATATTTTAATGGTTTAGTTTCGATTTCGTTTTTTATAATTATAAATCAATTATTTCATTAACTTCATTTGGGAAATTATCTTTAGTAATTATTTTATTATCAATTAAATTTGAAATAAAATTGGAAAGTGAATTTTTAATATTTTTTTTTTCTTCTTCATTTTTTTCTTCTTTATAATTTGAAATTATATGTTTAATATATGCATTAATATAAGTTTTAGGTAATGAAACATTTAAAATAATTTTATGAATAACATTCATTGAATTATTAGTAAATTTATTGATTAAAAATTGAGTTAAATATTCTTCAAAAATAGTATTTTTACTAATTTTCATTAATAACTGAAAACAGAAATCTTGATTAACTTCTAATAACTCCATCATTTTAATAGAATTAAATTTGATTTCTTTTAATAAAAGTGGATTATGTTCAATTTCATTTAAGCAAAAAATGATTTTATCTTCATTTAAATTATCATAATGATGAAGATATGAAAAAACTTTATCTTTACTTTGATTAAAATCCCAAATAAATTCATGTTTAAGAGTAGGCATAATCCATAAAGGTTCATTATCAAAAAAAGGGAATTGATTATTAGGATAAAAAGACATATAATTTGGTTCGAAATAATTGAAGGAAACATCTTTTGGAGTGAGTTGACTTAAATTAAATAATTTTTTATTATTTTCTGTATTATTTTCATAAATAATCGGTCTTATCCAATCATTTATTATTTTTGGAATTTTTTCTGTTGATTCTTTATATTTTTCATTATATTTTTCTATTTCTATTTTTTCATTTTCTAAATTTTCTTCTAATATGTTTTTTATCGTTTTTTGATATATTATATTATTATTCAAAAAGTCTATTAAAAATTTTTTTTCTTGTGAATGCTTTGAATTTTTTAATGATTCTAATACAATTGGAATAAAAGGAATTGTATTAGTTTTATCTAATTGATACATATCATATAAAATAAAAAAGGATGATATTCTTTGAGATAAATTTATTAAATTATCTTTTATTAAATACCATAAAGTAACTCCTAATTTAAATTGTTCAGATTTTGGATAAGTTTTATGAAAAATATCTGATATATTTTGTAATGTTTTTCCATCATCAGAAATAATATTATATAAACTAGTCAACTCACTCGGAGATAGCATTAAAAAAATTAAATATACATAAAATAATTGTATAATATTAAATAACAATAAAAATTAAATAACAAAACTAATAAGAAAAAAAATCTTAAAGAGTAATTTTAAATAAAAAAAAATTTAAAAAAAGCAAATAACTAACAATTTCCAAAAAAAACCCAAAAAAAAATTTATTTTAAAAAAAAATAAAAAAAGAATTCATTATAAAATATTTATTGTCCTTTTAAACCATATTCAATATTACTAAATTTATAATGAATTCTTTTAGCCATATCTGAATTAATACCTTGATTAGGTTGAAAATATCTAATAGGCTTTTGATAACTATCTCTATAAGTAGAAGTGAATTGTTTTCTATTAATTAAATTAGTACTTCCTAAATCAAAATTACTTTTATGATTCATTTGTTTAAATTCTAAATCTTCAGGTAATCTACTTCTAAAACTATTAACATTATATGGAACTAAAGGTTTTTTATTCATTCCAACATGCATATTAATATATGGAGAACAATAATCTTGTTGATAAATAGTTTTATTTGATTTATTTTTTGTTATTGTATATTTATAATGATTTAATTTTTCTCCTCTTGGATTTCTTATATCATAACAAATTGCCATTGGAACTCCATTTCTTACTATTATTTTTTTCGCTGATCCTACTCTTGCTTTTCTATAATAAGGATCTGTTTTTCTCTTGTCTTGAATAAAATAAGATCCTGTTATGTTCTCTTTATCGTTTATTGTTGGACGGTTCTGAGAATTTGTTCCTGCACTTTGTGGACGAGTTCTTATCATTTTTTTTTTATATTTTTTTTATTGTGTTTTTTATTTTATATTTTGATTTTTTTTAAAAATCATTTTAAAATATTTTTAATTATTTTTAGATTGTTTTTTTTTTTGTTTTATTTATTTTTTTTCAATTCTTTGGTTTTTTATATGTTTAATTAAAAAACTCTTTTTAAAAATGATTATTCACCGGAAAACTTTTCTTACCTTTTTAATTGTAAATTGATAATATTACATTACTTTATTATTAGTAAGATAGGAAAAGAATAATAAAATAAATAATAGAGCTTTTTTTCATTCTATTTAAACTTTGAATATAAGAAGTATACAAAATTCTTTCCTTAAAATAAACCTCAAGATATGTTTTGAATGAAAAATAAAAAAGATACGAAAAAAAAATTTTCAAGATTTTTATAATAAATAATTAATAGCCAGAAAATTTAAGAAAAAAAATAAACAAAAAAGCAAATGCAAGAAAACAAAAATAACGAAAAAAAAAAGGAGGAAAAAAAAAAAGAAGAAAAAAAAAATGACGAAAAAAAAAAAGATGAAAAAAAAAAGGATCAAAATTTGACTGAGAATGTAACTAGTTATAAAACTCCAACTATTGATGAGCTATTTAAACAAGAAGAAAAATTCGGGAGACGTGAATTTGGAGAAAAATATAAATTTTTGTTTTATAATGAAGAATTTAATCCTGAAATAATGCATGAAATAGAATATGAGAGTGACTCAAGTGACAAAGAATATGAAATTCGTACATATAAAACAGAAACTTTGAATTATTGTATTTGGGGAGAAAAAAAAACATCTAATATAAATAATGTAAATATTGATATAAATATGAAAGAACAAAAACCATTTTTTACGATAATAAATAAGAAATTAGGTAGATGCCCAAAAAGAATAGGGAATAAATCTGCAAAGCATACTAATGCTTCATATGATGATTGTTATAAAAAAATAGTAAATAAAGATATTGACTTTTGTGTTTCAGATATAAATGAAATAATTAAAGTAAAATTTAATGGAAAATGGTTTTAATTATTTTTAGATTGTTTTTTTTTTTGTTTTATTTATTTTTTTTCAATTCTTTGGTTTTTTAGATGTTTTTTTTAATTCATTATAAGGAAGTTTTTTATTAATTATTTACAATATATCATATAATTTTTATGTTCAATATACTTTCATTATAAAATATAGCTTTTTTAACACCAAATTTTATTCTATGAAGAGGAATGAGGTAAAAATTATTATATGATTCATTTATTCTTTTTCTTCTTGTTATTTAATTGTTTATATATTTTATATATTTATAATTAAAAAATTAGTAAAAAGAAAGAATTTAAGAAATTAAAGAAATTTTTGAACTCTTTGAAAACTGATACTCATTTTATCTCTTTCTTAAGTATTATTTTCTTTTAAAACAATTTTAAACAATTTGTGTTGATAAAAATAACTGAAATAATTTCTTTTTTGATTCTGAAATGAGTTTTCATGGTTTATAGTAAAATATATTTTATTTATCCTTTTTGAAAATTGTAAATCATGAAGACACAAAAAAATAATAAATAATTAGTAAAATTTTATTTTTTCTATCATATATTAAAATAATTCTTTAATTTTATTTATTTTTAAAAACTCTTTTTAAAAAATGATTTTTCACCGAAAAAAATTATCTTACCTTTTTAATTGTAAATTGTTATAATATTTAAAAATAATATTACATTACTTTATTATTAGTAAGATAGGAAAGGAATAATAAAATAAATAATAGAGCTTTTTTTCATTCTATTTTTTTTATTTAGTATGAATCCTGAATTTCCAATGAATAAAACTTTGAATATAAGAAGTATACAAAATTCTTTCCTTAAAATAAACCTCAAGATATATTTTGAATGAAAAATAAAAAGATACGAAAAAAAAATTTTCCCCTTAATTTTTAGATTTTTATAATAAATAAATATTAGCGAAAAGTTAAGAAAAAAAATAAACAAAAAAGCAAATGC